>Ga0181568_10002580_pt1 | contig 16496 bp, 18 predicted proteins | sample 101ome_20_FD_133758 | JGI IMG/M metagenome (GOLD analysis project Ga0181568, IMG submission 133758) | Coastal salt marsh microbial communities from the Groves Creek Marsh, Skidaway Island, Georgia - 101404AT metaG (megahit assembly) | ecosystem: Environmental > Aquatic > Marine > Intertidal... | reverse complement strand
TTAGAGGCAAGTGCACTTGATCTAGATACTCTTGGGTTCATTTCAATGATAATAATTTCCCCAGTATCCGGGTTTAAAGCAAATTGAACATTGCTACCTCCTGTTTCAACACCAACTGCTCGTATGATTTTGATGGCAGCATTTCTTAAAGCCTGAAACTCTTTATCTGAGATTGTTTGAGTTGGTGCAACTGTGATGCTGTCACCAGTATGCACGCCCATAGGATCTAGGTTTTCAATGGTACAAATGATCACTACATTGTCTTTGAGGTCACGCATAACTTCAAATTCAATTTCTTTCCAACCTAAAACAGATTGTTCAACTAATATTTGTTTAACAGGACTTGCGTTTAATCCTTTAACTGCAATGTTTTGTAATTCTTCTTGGTTATAAGCAATGCCACCACCATAACCTCCAAGTGTAAATGCCGGACGGATTATAATAGGAAATCCTATTTTGTCTGCTATGTCTATTGCTTCTGCAAGTGTGGTTGCAATTTCTGATCTTGGTGATTTTAAGCCGATAGAACTCATTAAGTTCTTAAATTTTTCTCTATCTTCTGCAACTTCGATAGCGTCTAATTTTGCACCAATTAATTCAACATTGTACTCTTCTAAAAAACCATCTTTAGCAAGGCTCACAGCGATATTTAAGCTCGTTTGACCGCCCATTGTAGGTAACAGAGCGCAAGGTCTTTCTTTGCGAATTACTTCTTTTACATATTCTGGAGTGATAGGCTCAATATAGGTTTGATGAGCAGATTCAGGATCTGTCATGATGGTAGCTGGGTTTGAGTTGATAAGTATAACTTCATAGCCCTCTTCTCTAAGAGCTTTACAAGCTTGAGTTCCAGAATAATCAAATTCACATGCTTGACCTATGATAATAGGACCAGCACCAACGATTAAAATTTTTTTCAGGTCAGTTCTTTTTGGCACTGAAAAAAAATTTTATCAGTAAAGTACAAAAATTGATATTAAAAATATTAAAAATATAAGCTTAGTTTGAACCGATAAGTTATTCAAAATTAGTAAATTTAGGAGTAGGACTTGTGTTAAATTATTCATGTGTAAATCAAAGAAGTTAGTTTTTATCCATTTCCGATAAGCTCTTCAACTATATTAGAGATGTAGAGACTTGAATCAATTTTATTTTGTACTAATGTAATCAAGGTTAAATATTCTTATCTTGATAAACTAAGGCTTTTTCTATTTAATCATTTGAACATTTAAAAGCCTTATAAATAGTGCTTATTCGTTACTCTATAAAGACTTTATGATTCAATGAAAAATAAGTTTTCAAGCTATTTATGAACATAAATCATAAACTGATGCTCTTAACTCCACCTGAATCATGTAAAAGCCTTTAAAACAAAGATATATTAAAAGTTTTTTGATACATACAGCGCTACGATGTTAATACAAAATAAAATCGTCAAAAGTCTTTTAGTTATATTGGTTTTTTGAAGATTTATATTTTCAGGTGGAGTTAAGAGCAGCAGTTAATAAAACTTTATATGACTAAAAGTATCTATTAAAAAGACAAAATCATGTTCAACACATTAGCTGAGTCTAATGAAGGAATTTATTAGATGGTTATACTAATATATCTTTCAATTAAGGGACTGATTCCAAACCCCATTTTGAATTTTAAAATACAGTGAAATGTTAAAATCACTAGCAAATGGGGCCAGAAATCAGTCCCACAAACGACCTTACGCTTAGCTTGTTTCACTGCATGAAACTCACTAAGCGACGCTGTTTGATTCTTTTGTTAGGCGTGTCTAACCAAACCATACTTATGCCTAAATCTAAAGACTCGAGATACTTATTACGGGTTTGGAAGCACGCCCATTAATAGACTGACACCATGTTCATAGAAGTTATAGAGCTGAAAAGCTAATTTGCTATTGAGCTTTTTATAAAAATCCTTTCAGCAAAAGTTTTAGTAATTAATTTAAAAAAACAAATACAAAAGCTAAAAAAATCAATTAAGATGAACCTAAATTACAAATTTAAAAAAACAAATACTTTAATCTTAAACTGATAAGTAAATTAAATAAGAAAGCCTAGTATAGTCTTTGCAATCTGGAGAAAATCATAAAGCTTTAACTGTTACTAGGCTTTGTACTAAAAATCATAAATATTAGATCGCTTAAAGTCAATTGCTGAGAGTCACTATTAATCCTTTTTTCGCAAATGTAAAAGTTAAAAGCTAAAGCAGCAATAAATAAACTTGATAAAACTAAAACTTGAATTTCACTCATACTTATATAATACCATACATTCATAAGACTATATCTAAAATATACTTAATTTTGTAAGATAGGCTATTTAGTCTAGGTGCAAGTCGACATAATTCTAAATTATCTTGAGTCGAAATCAAGGATTTAAGCCATTTTAATTTTCCTAAAATCAAAAATATCAAGTTATGTTAACTCCATAAGAGCATTCCTGAAATGTCATAACAGATATTGTACAATTTTAATGCTCTGGTAAATACACAAAGCCAAAAATATGACGACACAAATTGCAGAAAACATCTCTTCTGCTAGAGATGCTTATTCTAATAATACAACTGGCCAAGTTGAAAACATAGACTTGAGCTCAAATTCTGTCGCACAAGAAACAAATGATAAAGCTAATATGCATTCTCTTAGAGATTTTGATAATGCTGAAATTCATAGCCCTATACAAATAAAAAAAGAAACAGAAAAATTCACTGATAAGCAAATTAATAGATCCACGAGCCTTGGGCAATTATGGACAAAGGTAGACAACCTTAGTACTGCAGCAACAATATTGTCTAATGTAGGCGGAGCCTTTATGCAATTGTGTAATTTCCCTGATTCTGTAAAAAATTCATTTGCAAATATCATTAACACTATTTCTAATTTTAGTTTTATTCCGTACGGTCTTGATGGGATGAAACGTGCCTTTCTAAAAAATAAAAACCCATACATGTTTCTAGGTTTTATGTTAGAGACATCAATGGTTTGGATGTCTGATTTAAAAAACAAATACCTTATCAGAGGTGCTGCAACAGGTACAGATCAAATTTGGGTTGCAACAGAAAATAAACTTGAAGAAAAGGATCCTATTCGTTTTAAAAATGGTAAATTTCAAACTTGGAAAGATGGTTTTATTGAAACGCCAAAAGCATGTATAGCAATGCTCAAGGATATAGTAAAAGATCCAATAAAAGTACTGACAACAATTGACAAAGAGAAAGGTAGCAAAGGTTACTATGCACTTTTGAGTAGTATGGGGAGTATTGCATCCACTTTAGGCTACTTCTTAACGGGAAATGAAAAAATATTTGGCACAATGAGAGATATCTCAGGTGTTCTTTTTGATTGGGAAATGCTATTCCATAAAAAATTAATAGCTAAAGCTTCTGGTGCCATGTTTATTACAGAAAGTGTATTAGATTTTATGGCGAGGTTTATTAATCAAGATAACACTAGGCTCTTTATAAATATGTTTTCTCATGCTTTTGGTAGATTAGCATTGCAACTTTACAAAGCTTCAAACTCAGACCATCAGCAAGATAATTTCCTAACTTCTTTTTTCTACAATTCTACACAAAATAAAAGAGTTAATAATAAAGCTACTTCGTCAACAGTGTAACAAAGAGCTTATCGGGACAAGTTAACTAAAAAACCTTTTTAGTTTTAAAGGAGAAAGTGAATTATCTGACTTAATTCTTGCTTTTGTATTTGCATATAATTTTGTTCTGTTAGACATGATGTCACGATGTTCTTTTTTTGCTTTGTTTAAAAAAACTTTTTTATCTTTTTTAGAATATACATCAAGATTTTCGCCATCAAAATTTTCTATATTTTCAACTTCAGTTATAACTCTATTAATTAATTTCTGATCTCTATTTGTGTCTATGTTCTTTTTGAACTCATTAAATTTATTTAGATAGCTTGAGATAGAATTATTTTCCAGTTCATCGATTTGATTAATTTCAGAAATCAATTGCTCCTTTCTAGAAGATTTATCTTTTTTTTCAGCTTCTTTTTTATTTAATTCATTGATTATTTGTATTAATCTTTCATTGTGCTTCATATACACTATATTGACAAAGCAAGATTTAATTTAATTAGTACATTTACACTATTTAGCCTTGATCAAATAAAGCATTCAAGCTAGTTTCTTTATATGACTTGGAATATAACAAATGGCAAATTAGCTAAAGATTTCGTATTTGACAATTACGATCAGGCATTTAAATTTGTTTCAAAAATATCTACAGTTGCAAACAGACAAAATCATCATCCAGAAATTCATTTTGGCTGGGGCTTTGCAAATATAGAAATTTTCACACATGAAACAAACACGATTACAGATAAAGACTATGAACTTGCAAAAGCTATTGACGAGCTTTTGCAGTAGTAATAAGTTCTTTTATTAATGCATAAGACTTACCGCCATTTTCATCTTCTATACCACTTGCTATATCTACAAATTTTATAAAACCATCTGCAAGAATAGTGTGCAGATTAGTTTTATTAATACCTCCAGCAAGAATTAAATTTTCAAAAAGTTTTTCGTCAACATCATTTAAAAGATCCCAAGAAAAACTCTGACCAGTACCACCAAGTTCATTTTTGACCTTAGAATCTAACAAAATTTTATCAAACTTAGTGAGCCTAGAATCTCTTAAGCACAAAAGATCTTCATGAGCCGTAACGTGCAAAACTTTAAAAATTTTAAAATCTAACTTTAGTAAAATATTTTCTTCATTCTCATTTAAGTAACTTTGCAAATATTCGACTCCTAGTTCTTTTAAATTAAAGACAAAATCACTATCAAAATAGTTCATTAACACAACTATTTTTTTTCTTTTGTCTAAGGGTAAAGAATTTAAAATTTTTAAAATATCGTCTGCATGTACAAACCGTTTTGAGATTGAAATATTATTAAGTCCAATAAAATCAGCACCTGAATTTAGTGCAAAAACAATGTCATTGATATCTTTAAAACCACATAATTTAATTTTTGCCATTATTGAGCCAACTCCAAAATCCCAGCTTCGAGCTTAACTTTAATATACCTATCTTTTTTGTTTATTTCAAGAATAAACTCATCAACAAAAGGTAATAATATTTCACGCTTACAATTCAAGCGCTCATTAGCTTTAATACCAATGAGTTGTTGGTTAGAATCATAAAAATTTTCAACAAAACCAATCTCTTCATTTAAGTCATTGATTACAAGCATTTGCTTTAAATCCTCGATATAAATTTCAGAATCAGCTAATTCTTGACCAACAAAAGCACTAACATAACCAGAAAAATCTTCAACAGCGCTAAGGCTATCGAAATCTTTTAATTTAACTAAAACAGCATTTTTATGAAGTCTACTATTTTCAATCAAATAATTTTCACCATCAATAACAAGTTCATCTAGAGACTCAAAAAAACTTAAATCATCAATTAAAGGATATACCTTTATTTCACCTTTCAAACCATGAAAACCAAAAATTTTTCCAACTATACGAAGCTCAGACATTTATAAAATATTTGAATCCTTATCATCAATTAAATCATTAAAAGCAATTGTATCTAAAATTGCTTTTATAACAAGTATCATATTTGCGTTCAACTTACCTTTACTATTTATCTTTAAAACTCTATCTTTAATTTCAAGCGGAACTGGTGTTTTCCAAAGAAAATTTTCAAATTCAATATTATCCAATTCACCAAAAAGACAATCGTCAATTGCCATCTCAATGGGTATTGAAAGTTCCGAAGACTTTAAATCTCCACGAATAAAAACCCTTAGTTCTTTAGACTTTCTTAAAAACCTCAATAAAATATGGATTTTATTATAGTTAAGAGTAAGAATAGATAATGAAATTTCATCGTAGGCTTGTTCAGGATTTTCTGCTTCGTCATCATCATCTGAATCTTCTTTGTCAGTAAGATCTTCATAAAACTCCTCTTCATCTGCATTAAACCTTGCGTCAATATCCTTTAGTGTATATGGCAAAGGAAAAGGCAAATAAAGTTGCAATATTTGAATTAATGGATTATCAGTTTTAGTGAAACTTTGAAGAATTGATTGCATAAATTCGTATAAGTATTGGTCTTCTGCAAGTAACTCTGCTTTTATCTCCAAATAATCTATAATGGTTTGTCTATCTTGATTAAAAATGCCTGAATCAATATCTAAAAGCTCGGCTATACAATTAGATTGAAAACTCTTTATATAGTCTTGCATCAATTTTTCTCCATAAAGTTTATTCAAATTGGCATCACTGCTATCGCCTAAACTTAATGTAAGCCTATCTTTGTTAGAAATTCCTGGATCATTAAAAGGATTTAGCCTTCCCGGAATAGTTGGTTTAACTTTTTTAGGATTAATAGCATAGCCCTTTGGTGCAAGCTTTACTCTTAAAGAGGGTTCAGGAGGTGCTTTTTTTTCTTTGTTTTTTTCAGGAAGTTTTTTGTTAGCGTCTTTTAGAGCTTCATACAAAATTGGATTTGAGTGTCGAATTTCGTAATCTAATTGTTTACCATTTTCAGAATTATTTTTTTTGATTTCATTTAAAACTAATTCAGATTGAGAATTAGCAGAATTTTTATAGCCTGAGTTAGGTAAATTACTATTAGCTTTTGCCGCAGAAGAAGACCCAGCTTTATTTGCGCCAAAGTCGTTATTTGAATTAATTTTTGATGAATCAGTCATCTTTATTTATATTATTCCATTAAAAATATGAAAAAAACAACTCGACTTAACTAGTTCTTAATAAAATTATGGTTATAAGAATATGTGTCAAGTATAAAAAAATCAATTCAAGTATCCACAAATACTGCAGGAAATACTAATGCTGCGGCTAAAGACACGACCAAGAATAAAACTAACAAATTAATTAACCCAAACGATTTACTCGATGATAATGCAGATTTTAGTACAGATGAAGGCAATCAGCCTCAACAAACTACAACAAGAGTGAATACAAGAAAAAAAGCAGAACAAGCAACAACAATAAGCTCTAAAGACAAATTAAATAATTTCTACAAAGAAGCACAAAAAAAACTACAAGATTTCGATAGTGACATTCAAAGCAAAATAGCCTCAGCCCAAGCTAATAATGGATTTGGTAGAAACAACCAAGCATTTCCACCACCAGGAGGAGGAGCTACGCCTAAAATGCCCAGCATAGGTGGCGGCGGTGGAGCTAGCCCCAAAAAAGGCGCAAGTTCACAAAATGCAAACCAATTAGCAGAACTTAAAAAACAATTACAAGAGAATAATAAAAAAAATGAAGAAAAAATTGAAGGATTAGAAAAAGAATTAGAAGAAGCAAGAAAAAATAACCAGCAAACTATTAATAATGTAAATGATTCTACAGAAAATAAGCCTGAAAATCAGACTAATAATACAACAGGAGAAGCAACAACAACAGAAGAAGCAACAACAACAGAAGAAGCAACAACAACAGAAGAAGCAGCAGAAGCAGAAGAAGCAACAGAAGAAGCAGAAGTAGAGAACCAGAAGTAGAAGCAGAATAAAATCAAGTATTCTTCTACAAACCACAAAAACCTAATTATTTTTTTAAATCCTTAACCAAGCCTTAAAAGAACTATGTAACTTTTACATATAAGGTAAAAGACTATGGCAATAGAGAGACAAAAACCTAAACTGGCTATAAACAAAGGAACTAATCCAATAAAAAGTTCTATCAAAAAAGTTGCTCGTTCGACAGAAGCAGCAGATGCTAGTACAACAGCTACAAGCACAACAACAGCTACAACAAATGAAGATTCTGGATCATTGTATACAGAAGCCGAAGATACCAATACCACTTGGAAGCCAGGAGAGCCAGTTTCAGAGGGCGCCGCAGAAGCTGGTTTACAAGCAACGCAAAAATTATATGAAAGTTATTATGGCTATAAAAAAGCTGAGCTAGATTACGAAAGAGGAATTAGAAAAGATCAAATGCAATTGCAAAGACAAATGCAGCAGGATTATATGGATCAACAGCAACAACAAATGATGACCGCAGCATTACTTTCTGGAATAACCCCTCTATTTGGAGCTTTGAGTCAATTGTCTAAAGCTGGGGGATCAAGTGGTGGTGGCTCATCGGGCAATAATAATGTTGCCAAGCTAAGCGAAAAAGAAAAAGAGAAAGCAAACAATAATGAAAAAAGTTTTCAACAACCAGAAAAACAAGCTCCAAATGCAAAAAATACATCAGAAGAAACAAGAGGAGAAACAGATTTAGAGAGTGATGATAACACAGTAGAAATACCAGCAACAGGAGAGACTAACAATGAATCAAGTTAACAAAGCGTCAATAGCAAAAAGTATTTCAACTACAAACAATCAACCTGACGGTAAGGTTGATATTAAAAGTAATACAGGAATAGACAACTCTGTTTCGGCAATTAAAGGACAAGAAAGAAGCGAAGCTATCTTAGAGGCTATTTATAACTTTGAAATAACACACGCAGAAGAATTTGCACAAAGAGACTTAAATGATTATATGAGATGGTGGGATAGAATGGCTCAAAAAAATTGGGCAGCAAATATTGATATGCAAAAATCATATCAAAATAGTGCAAGAACAGCTTCTTTTGTGACAGGAGGCATTACTGGATTAGGCAATGCTATTGCTGGACTTGCTCAAAAAAATACTAATAATAACAATGTTTCTAAATTAACTCAAGAAGAAAATAAAAAAGAAGATAAAAAAGAAACTGAGCCACAAGAACAAACAGAGCAAAGACCAATAGCCCAAAACGAAAACCAAGAAATTAAATTTGGAGAGCAGGAAGAAGAAAGCCAAGTTTTCATATAATAAAAGGAGCAAATCATGACTTCAATAAAAAAATTGACACAAATTCAAGAACAAAAAAAACAAAAAAAAGAAGAAACAAATCCACTTCTAGAAATTTTTTTAGCAATTCAAAACCAAGTTGCAACAGTGAGACAAGAAAGTGTCAGACCAGAAAATAATGAAACTAAAACACAATTAGAAACAACTATAGCTGGTGTCACAAAAACCCTAGCAAGAGAGACACAAAAAACTTCAGAAAAACAAATTCAAGAAAATAAAGAAAAAGAAGAAGAAGCCACTGATTCAGTACTAGAGGCATGGACAAAAAAGGATGCAACAGTTTAAAGGAAAAAGATGAATATCTCTAGACCAAGTCAAATATCTAGTTCAGGTTCAAGTTCAATCAAATCTGCAATTGCAAACGTATCTGGTTCAGCAAATAATGCATCTGCTAATTCTGGAGCTACGTCTTCAACAAGAGGAGAGGGCGGTTCATTTGTAAAAGCATATAGTGACTGGATTCATAATACACCGCTTACAGGCTGGTTTGATTCTTTATCAAGACCACCTTCAGGAGTCCAAGCACCAATCGGTGGAATACCGCCTTCTAATCCAAATTTCACACCTCAAGTTGGTGGCGGTCAATTTGCATCAGCAAAACCTGCCGCACCCGTAAGAGCAACACCAAAAGTTGACACAAGCTCAAACCCTCACATAAAAGCATTTTTACAAAGTATTTTAAATGACAGAGCAAATGGCGGAGTAACAAGAGATGATCAAGGAAAAATCACGGATGTTCAAAAAGAAAATCTTGATGAAAGAACAAAAAAAGAAATAGACAAATTTGCACAAGACTTAAAAGATTCTGCTGAAAACTTAAACGAAGAAATAGATAATTTTTCTAAAAACCTTAAAGAAGGTGAAAAACACGAAGAATTAAAAGGAATTTTAAACGAAGTAAAACAAGGACTCGCCGAAAATGGCAAGCCAAAAGCAGGTCAAGACAACTATAACCCACAAAAACTTTTTGACTCTGCTGAGAAACTGAAACAATGGATCAATGATAATCCAACCGAAGCAAAACAATATGGACAAAGTCTCACTGATTTAACAGCGAACTTAGATAAAGTAGTACAACAAGCTCAAAAACAAATAGCACTTTATGAAAATAATCCAGCTACTGTCTTAAGAGCGGCAGATCAAACTGGAGCACTTGCCCAAGAGACAGCCAAAAATCTAAAAACAGATGGTGAAACACCCGATGAATTAAAAGATTTTGAAAAACAAGTTGATGCAACAATGCAAAAAATTAACGTTGGCGAGGATCGCAAATTTAATATAACTGAAGCTCAAGAGAGTCTGGATCAATTAAAAAGTGCCTATGATGCTCTTCCAGATGACAAGCGAGCAGAACTTCAAGAAAGTTTTGATAAAGTAAGAGATTTATCAAGTGTAACTATAGAAGGGCACAAATTAGCAACAGAAATGGAGCCTAGTGATTCAGAATATGAAAATAAAGCTCGTAAGTATGTAATTAATTTTGATAAAGTTTCAGGCTTAAGCGATGAAGAAAAAAAAGAAATCGTTACTGAAGCAGTTGGCGGCAAAGATAAACTTAATGAACTATTAAAACCTCCGGAAGATAGCACAACAGAAGAAAGCAGAGGTATAAGAAATCTTCTTGCAGAAATTACAATTGATGAAGAGGAAGTTGAAGATCAAGAACAAGATCCTGTTATAACTACTTAAGCGAATACTTTAAATACAGTTAACAAAAAAATCTATAAAGCTCGACCACAAGTTTTACCATCAACTGTTTTTTGTATAAAGACTTTGTTTTGTCTATCTGTTGTTAAGTATCCTTCAAAAACAGCTTCTTTAAGTTTGCCATCGCTAGCACTATAAGTAACAAGTAGGTTTCTTTTCATTGCTTGATCAATTTCCACACCTTCTTTAATCGAATAAGTTAGCCATAATTTATTATCGTTACGTTTTTCAAATAAATAATTATCCAACTGCATATCAAGTCCCTGTTCGATATGTGCATCATCACTAAAAATTTTGGTTGCTTTTTCTGCAGAAATATCAATCAACAAATCGTAAGGTCTTTGTTGAGGTGGAGCTTTTTGATCTAGCACTGGAGCTTTTGATTTTGCTTGTTTTTTTTGTTTGATTTTTTCAACTTTTTCTTTGGTTATTTCTTCTTGAATTAAAGCCTGCTCTTCAAGTACTTGACTAAAGACATCATTTTCGATTCTTTTTGTTTCTTCTTTTGTTAAAATCTTTTCGCCTTCACCGATTTCTACTGATCCTTCAAAAGACGAACCAATTAATAATTTAATGCCGTCAGTAATACAAAAACAATAAGCCAAACAAGCTTGAATATCTTTTTCTTGAATTGATCTAAAATTTCGTAAAATATCTTGGTTACTCATGCCTTCTGCTAAGGACAACAAAACATCAGCAACAATCACTCTAGTACCACGAATACGAGCCTTACCGCCACAGATATCTTGGTCTATAACAATTCTCGATTCAGCTAGGTCTTTTAAATTCACGAAAAATACAGAACTATTTTAAATAGTCCTATATATTTTATACCTCAGCAAGACACTTCGGACCGTGTTAAAACTGTCTCATTTATTATTTGCAAGCTAAGGCAAGAATCAATACAAGATAAATCCACTTAATAATATTATAAGCTAGTACAAATAGAAAAATTAGCATATAATTCTTTTTGTATTTATGGAGTATTTAAACAAATTAGTACCGTTTTCTTTTTATTTTCTAGCAACTGCAAGTGTATTGTGTTCGCTTGGAATGATTTTTAACAAGAACCTAGTAAGAGCAGGTTTCACCTTAATTGGATCTTTTGTGGCAATAGCAGGAATTTATTTTATGCTTAGTGCTAACTTCGTTGGTGTCTCACAAATTTTAATTTATGCAGTCGGCATAGTTTTAGTTATTGTATTTGCAATAATGCTCTGCTCACTCAAAGATCCAGCAACACAAGAAAGTGCAGATGAAGATAGTGACAAGAGTCAAGGATTCTCATTGAAAAATATCACTGCATTTATTTTTTCTTGCGGCATTTTTGCTTTGTTAGTTAATGTCATAAATTCTATTGATTGGATTTCCATTGCCAAAATAAATAACTTTATGCATCGTGATGTAAATATTGCAGAAATAACAAAAATTTATACAAACCAAATTGGCTACCTCATGCTCAACGACTACATCTTAGGCTTTGAACTTGTTTCAGTTCTCTTACTCATCGTTTTAATTGGAGTCATAATCATATCTAAAAAGGAAGTTAAATAATGAATATTTTTGAATTAAGTTTAAACCACTATTTGATCTTGTCTGCACTTTTGTTTTCAATAGGTGTTTATGGTCTATGTACTCGAAACAACACTTTTAGAGTATTAATGAGTATCGAGGTGATATTAAATGCAATCAATATCAACTTTGTTGCTTTTGCTCACTACGTTGATCCAATCTTTGTCAAAGGACAAGTCTTTAGTTTATTTGTAATGGCAATCGCAGCAGCTGAAGCCGCAATTGGACTTTCTTTGTTACTTATAATTTACAAAAACCGCGTTAATATTAAAATGGATTCATTTAATAGCTTAAAGTGGTAATCTTATTTTGAAATAGGTCATTTAGGGTATATTATAGTTATGTCAGATTCATTAGAAAGAGATGCAAAGTATTTGTCACCTGCACTTGGAAGAGCTCATCACATTGTTGCCGTAAAAGCAAAAGGTTCTTACATCACTGACGAGCAAGGCGATAACTATCTAGATTTAACAAGTGGTATTGCTGTGAATCAAATTGGACATGCTCACCCTGAAATTGTTGAAGCAATCGCAAAACAAGCCGCAGACTGCATTCATACCAGTTGTGTTGTTCACTACCCAGCAAATATTGACCTTGCAGAAAAACTTGCTCAAATAATGCCTGGTAATTTACAAACTAGTTTCTTTTGTAATAGTGGAGCAGAAGCAGTCGATGGTTCAATGAAGCTTGTCAAACTTGCTCAGCCCGGACGTAATAATGTTTTTGTACACCGCGGCTCTTTTCACGGTAGAACCCTTGGAGCAACTTCACTTACAACATCTAAAAGTTCTTATCGTAGGTATTATGACCCGATTCTCACTGGCATTCACACAACTGAATTTCCAAATATTTATGAGCAGGGAACTTTAAAGGCTCGAAAATTTTTAATAAATCACTTAAAAGATATTTTTCACAACTATATGGATACGGCGGTGCACCCTCAATCAGTGTCAGCAATTTACATAGAGCCAGTTTTAGGTGAAGGTGGCTATATACCAGCACCGGGTATTGGAGAAGAAGAAAACTATTTGCAATTTTTAAGAGATTATTGCGATGAACATGGTATTTTGCTTGTATTTGATGAAGTCCAATGTGGCTTTGCTCGTACAGGTAAAATGTTTGCTTCAGAATATTATGGTGTTGTTCCAGATATTCAATTAATGGCAAAAGGTTTAAGTGGCGGAGTGCCCTTGGGTGCTTTTAGTGCTAGCCATGAACTCATGAGCAAGATGCCACCGGGTTCACACGGAAGTACATGGGGAGGAAATCCAATTGCCTGCCGAGCTTCATTAAAATTAATAGAGATACTGGAAAGAGACAATATAATGCAAAATGTTTTGGATCGCTCAAATCAAGTCTTTGATTTTTTTGAAAAACATTTTGAAGGTTCGGACACTCGAAAAGCAGTCGCTGACGGAAGCCCAAGAACCAATGAGCCAAATCGTGGACATGGTTTCTCTGCTTACCACAATGCCAAGATCCAATTAAGAGGTCTTGGATTAATGATTGCACTGGTATTTCCAGACAATGAAACTGCAACAAAAGTAAAAGAACATTGTTTCAAAGAAAAAATCCTTACACTAAGTTGTGGTAGTTTTGGTAATATAATCAGATTAGCTCCGGATTTAACAATAAGCGAAGAAGACTTGCAAAAAGGACTCGATGCAATTGCAAATATTTTAAAATAAAAGAAAACTTATGACTATAAATACAGTAGAAAAAAACAAAAGCCTAGAAGAAATGGGATTAATTGAAGACGGAAAAATCATTAATCTAAACCCTGCAAAAATTTCTGAAATCGTATCAAGCCACGAAATAGACTCAGAGGCTCAGTTAGAACAAAAACTCATTGCCGCTGACAAGGCTTTTAAAACTTGGAGCAAAACACCAGCACCTACAAGAGCAAAATATTTATCAAAGGCAAACGAAATTTTCACAGCCAAAAAAGAAGAGCTTGCGCTAACTTTACATAGAGAAAATGGAAAACCATTGGAAGAAGCAAGAGGTGAGATACAAGAAATTATCGATGTCTTTGAATTTTTCATTGGTGAAGGTAGAAGACTTTATGGCATGACGGGGCAATCTGAAATGCCAAACAAAACAATAATGACAACGCGCGAAGCTCTAGGTCCTTGTGTTTTTATTACAGCATGGAATTTCCCTGCGGCTGTTCCAGCTTGGAAAGCGGCACCTGCTTTAATCGCTGGTAACACTTTTATTTTAAAACCTTCAGAGTTAGCTCCGTTATCTGGAAAACTTTTTGTTGATGTCTTAAATGAGGCTGGTTTACCAGAGGGTGTAGCACAATATGCTATGGGAACAGGCTCAGTTGGTGAGTATTTAGCGAAGCATCCATTGTCAAAGCTTGTCAGTGTAACTGGTTCAGTAGAAGTCGGTAGACACGTTGCACAAATTGCAGCAGCAGGTTTCAAAAAATGTGCTCTAGAGCTTGGTGGAAAAAATTCTACTATCGTACTTCGAGATGCAAATCTAGAGTTAGTTTTAGATGGTGTTTTATGGGGCGCCTATGGAACAGGCGGACAAAGATGTACATCAACAAGTAGATTAATTATCGAAAGATCAGTCTCTGATGGTTTTCTAAAGCAATTAGTTGCCAAGGCACAAGATCTATACACAGATAAGCCAGCCATAAACTATGCACCAATAATCAATAAAAAACAATTAGAGAAAATTGATAACATGGTACAAAGAGCGATTAAAGAAGGAGCTGAACTTATTTGTGGTGGCAAAATTTTAGATGATGGATCAAACAGTGGTTATTACTATGCGCCAACAATATTAAAAGCAAAGCATGGTAGTGAAATTACAAAAAAAGAAGTTTTTGGTCCTGTTTTAAGTGTGATTGAACTTGAAGAAAATACAAAAGAAGAGTTTCTTAATAAAGCACTAGAAATTGCTAATGATATTGAATATGGACTTTCAAATGCAGTTTATACACAAGATTTCAACTTGGGTATGCAAGCAGTACATGCTTTTGAATCAGGCTTGGTCTATCTAAACGCACCAACAATAGGAGCGGAGTGTGGCGGAGCAAGTCAGTTTGGTGGTTGGAAAAACACAGGTAATGGCTCAAGAGAGTCTGGGGTTGCCGCACTTGAAACCTATACACAATACAAAACAATTGCAATTGATTACTCTGGCAAATTACAAAGAGCACAAATTGACATTGATTAAAAATTAGACAACTAAATTAAAACGATGTAAAAGTTTTCTTGATTCTTTTTTTTGAGTTTGTAAATTTTTTGTTTGTAGTTCTTGTACACGATAAACTAGTTCTTGTTTTTGTTCGTGGCTTAAATGGTCAATTGCAAAAGCTAGCTTATCAATATCAATATTTTCAAACTCTCTATCCTCTTGTTGTTTTAACTGATCAATTTCTCTATGTGTAAGGTTTTTTCCTTTTGCTAGAGTTATATTTGCTTTTTGCAAATGACTTTCCCTTTGGGCAATTAAAGTAGCAAGACTTGGATAATCACTCGAAAATGATTTGAGTTCTTCTAAAGTCATTGACTTAAAACTTGCTTTTAAAGCATCATCAACAGCTGTAAGCATTTCTTGATAGTGTTCTTGGTAATCAGCAGAATCTTTATCGTTTGGTGCAGTGACTTCATAAATTCTTTGTACCTGCTCTGGATCTCCAGCACTTGCAAGCAAAAGATCCATTTTTAATCTTTCTTGCATAAGTTTTTTTCTTTCTTTTTGTAAATTTTCAAAAGCTTCGTATAATTCATCTAAGTTTGCAAAAGAAATTGTGTCACCAGTATAGGGATCGGTAATTTCTCCAGAGATGGTTATTGGCGCTGCCTTGATATCAGATAAAGCAAAGAGATTATTTGCAAAACCATTATGATCAATAAATTGAATTGGTTTTGCTATTAAGGCTGCTTCAATAAATAAATCAACATTTTCCTGTGAGAGCGTAGTTGGCAGGATCTCAAAGAAACGATATTGATTCTTAACGGCAAGATCAAATTCAGAATTGGATGCTGAATTTTTATCTCGCAATCGTTCTCTAAAATTGCTGCCTAAATTAGCACCAAAATTAGCTGCAACCTTAAAGGGATTTGATAATAAAGACAAAACGCCAAACTCCCTGTTCATAAAAGTAGCCTCCCTCAAGTGTTTATATAAGGTTTTCTTAACCTTGTTATTGACAAAAACTTTTGATTTTTTATCATATTTTTAGTTGATACAAAATAAAAACGCTTAATGAGAGAAAGATTGTTGTAAAATCATTACTAAATGTCTACTGAAAAACTATGGCAAGGAAGAATTCAAAGCTCATGCGCGGAGATTCTTAATGAATTCAACTCAAGCCTAAGTTTTGATATTAATTTATT
>Ga0181568_10002578_pt1 | contig 16503 bp, 5 predicted proteins | sample 101ome_20_FD_133758 | JGI IMG/M metagenome (GOLD analysis project Ga0181568, IMG submission 133758) | Coastal salt marsh microbial communities from the Groves Creek Marsh, Skidaway Island, Georgia - 101404AT metaG (megahit assembly) | ecosystem: Environmental > Aquatic > Marine > Intertidal zone... | reverse complement strand
CGAAGAGGCTCGACCTGGTCAACTCGAAATGATTCATGATTGTCTTGCAGCACTCCGGGCAGGTGGCCATCATCTTGCCGCAGCACCAACCGGTATCGGAAAAACCGCAGCAGCATTAGCAGCCGCCATCGACGCTGCTCGAACTGCGAATGGCCCACGGACCATCTTCTTCCTTACTTCACGACAAAGTCAACACAAGATTGTCGTTGACACTGTTCGTCGAATTAACGCACGACGACCGCCACAGGAAAAGGTCAGATTGGTCGATATGGTTGGACAATCAAACATGTGTGTTCAGCCATTTGCAAAAGAATCGCCTCCACTGTTTTCCTTACTCTGCAGTCAGGCTCGGTCTCAACGAACATGCAAACCCTATCTTACTCAAGCACCTGGACTTCGACAACGAATTCTCTCCGATCCATTGCATGTTGATGAACTCGTTCAAATGGCTCAATCGCATTCAGAACATGGAGTTCCAACACTCACTTGCCCATGGAAGGCTGCACGTGAAGCGGTGGCATCTGCGGATGTCTTCGTTGGCGATTACAATCACCTCTTTGTCGATGCTGTTCGAGAAGCATCTCTCAATGCCATGGAAGTCGATTTGTCGGATTTGATTGTTATTGTGGATGAAGCCCACAACCTTCCGGATCGTATTCGAATGGGTATGGAACGACGCTTCACGCCAACGGTCGTGCGAAATGCTACCATTGACCTTGAAGAATACACAGAAACAATTGCAGAAGCTGCAGCCTCTCTTGGAACAGATGGATTGGTTCTACAATCGTCCCTAACAAATTGGGCATTGAGTGTGATGAAAGTTTGCAGAGGGCGAATGAGTGACCTCTTTCGAGATCTCCTGAACGAACCTGCAGAGTTTGAAGAACGTCGTGTTGACATGGAACGGTTGAGGAACATCTTCCTTGTTGCATGTGACGAAGTGGAAGGAAAAGTAGGTCAACAACAACTTCAGCCTGAACAGGCAAGTGTGATTGAAACGCCTGGACAAGGACTTGACCGATTGAAGATTCTACGGGATGTTCTTCTAGATGTTGAAATTAAAGTCGATGCGGATGATGAGAACCCAAACATCGACATCGATGCTCATCGAATAGGCCACCTTTTGGAGGATATGTTGCGTTTTGGCGGAAGTACTGCACTGGTCTATGTTCACGATGCGAAGGGGAAGGAAGGTCGAATCACATCTCATCTCCTCGACCCGGGTCTTGTCTCAGGACCTGTACTCAAGAATTGTGCAGGAAGCATCTTGATGTCAGGTACGCTTTATCCTCCCAAGATGTATGCAGATCTGCTCGGCATTGGCAATGGAAAGACAACAAGTCGCCAATACGAGTCGCCGTTTGCAAGCCAACGCCGTCCTATTGTAGTTGCCAAAGACGTAACGACGCGATATCAAGACCGATCTTATGAAAATACACAGCGGATTCGAGCCCATATCCAAGCTCTCTGCGATTCATCACCTGGTCACGTAGCCGTCTTCACGCCATCGTATTCCATGCTCAATGAATACATCGGCGAAGGTCGTTTTCAAGGCGTTATCGTACGCATGGAGGATAGGACATGGTCAAAACAGGATGTGGATCAGTTGCTGGATGTTCTTGAGGATTCGAAACAAGCGGGTCGACGGATTCTTCTTGCAGGTGTCTTCGGCGGACGGTTGTCTGAAGGAATCGATTATCACAACGGATTGTTGGATGCCGTTGCATGCATAGGAATTCCAAATCCTCCACCATCAATTCATCAGAAGGCATTACGCACGTACATCGAAGAACGGTTTGGACGAGCGAATGCATGGCGTTATGCTTCAACTCAACCGGCCGTCAACGCCATTCTTCAGGCAATGGGGCGGCCAATTCGTAGCATTGCGGACCGGGCATTGATTCTTTTATTGGACAAGAGAAATACCGACAGGACCTATATCGAATGCTATCCGAGAGACATTCGAATGAACTCTTCAACCGAACCAGAAACCACGAAATCCTTTGCACGACGATTCTTTTCAAGGGTCCATCGTCAATCCGAAGGTTCATCATAATCAAGCAGGAGGAGAGACCATGAGCGAGTGGAGACGTCTTGAACTGACGAAAGACAAAAAAGACGATGCAGCGCTACCAGACCTTTCTTCTGCACCTCAAACATTGCATCAAGAATTCCATCAAGAGGCGGGTCATCTCCACGAAGTCCGAGCCATGCACACTCATGTTCTTGTGCAAGCAGGAATGCTTCCTGAAACACACCTCGCAGATGTCGAGCCTTCCCAGCGGTTGGATTGGATTGTGCAAGAATTGCACGGTATGCGTGATCCGGATGGCCTTACCATACCACTCAAAGGCGTAACGAGCGATGATGTTGAAATCAGCATCATGGACAACGATTCTGGGACAAGTGTGAAAGTGACTGTCCATGAACATGGGCATGAGCCCTTTGAGCGCGTCCTTCCTCTCACCGGAGAGAACCTTGAGGTCAAAGCTCACTTCGTTGACGGACACCTTCGCCTTCGTTGGTGAATTCAGTATTTCTTGTAGCTGAGTTCTGTGATCATCTTGTCCAATGCACCCTGCGCCGACTGTTGATGTGATGCACCCAACTCTTCACGACTGTATCGAGCCATCTCAAACATGTTATCCAATGATTCGAGTGCTTCATCACTAATACCCGGTGTTGCTTGACGAATAGCCACTTCGAACTCACGTACGGTTTCGAAATCTCGACGGAGGAGTCCTCGTGTCTGCAACGTTGCACAGAGGTTTTGATAGCAATTGAAGATGGCTTCCCGGATTGCATCACCTGCAGCAAGGAGTTCAGCAGTGTACTCGAAGACTTCACTCATTTCTGAAAGCAACTCGTTTTGTCGGTTACGCCGATACATCACAGTACCAAGAGCAACTGCTGCTGCAATGAAAACGAGGGCTACATACGTCCACATATTTACTTCAGATGCCTCGGCTTCGAATTCATAATCTGGAGCAAATCCTGATTGACGTGTGCTCTCAAATTCGGCAAGTGTTTGCTCGGAAAGTCTTGGATCGTTGATGACGATGTCCAACGAGACCTGTCCGAACGTTGATGCATCCCCGTATGGTGGGTCGTTGTTAAACTCAAAGTTTGCGATTCCATCTGCATCAGTGAGGGTTGTCATCGCACCGAGTTGAGAACCATTCCCTGCGTAAAGGTAGAATTCAACTGAAATTCCAGCAAGACCAGCAGCAGTATCTTCGGCGACAATTGTCACACTTCCATCGACCTTTTCATCAACATTTTCTTCAATCTTATCGACGAAGATTTCGATTTCTGCATTCACCTTAATGTAGATTGGATGAGCTTGTGAAGCACCGTTGATGTATCGTGCAGAATCCCTTGGAACATCAATACTCACGAATTGAGAGCCAGGAGACAAGGTGAGTGGAGAGGTTACCACAATGGAGTAGTTACCAACATTCCAATCGACTTGAAGACCGTTGAAACAAACAGCTCCTTCGAAGTTGTTGTCACAGTTAGAACCGTTTCCAACATAGACAACAAGATCTTCAAACACTTCACCAATGCCTCCTACCTCTGCAACACTTCCAGTCAATCGAATTGGATTCGCTGGATCAGAACGTACGGATTGAGAGGATGATGTGCTATCAATGGTAATCACAATGTTCGACCAAACGGTAACTGTTCCGTTGGTGAGTGTGCTCAAGTGCTCTTGTGTTCCTTCGAAGACAAGTTGAATGACGTGACCGTTACCCCGTTCAAGATCCATGCCCGCATAGACTTGTCCTGAGAAGGTACCGTCAGAGGCAGTTGTCACTGTTGACATGTATTGGCCATCAAGATAGACGAGAACGTTCTCACCACCGATTCCATCCTGATCGACGGTATCAACATCGTATAATCGTCCAGAGAAGGTCCAGAAGTCTCCACGAGTTGCATCGGTTCCATCATTGAACTCAAGGGTCATTGCTGAGCGATGTGCCAAGAAGAAGGTCTGATTTGCTGAACCCTCTCTGTAGTATCCTTGAGCGATAACATTTGCTTCGAGCAAGTTGTCACCGAAATTGAAGAAATCCTGAACAGTCCATTCGTAGGAGAAGGTTCCATCTGCACCCGTTGTCACTTGTGTCAAGACAAATCCGTCAACCTTGAGTTCAACAACGTGGCCTTCAATCGGTTCCAACTGATTATCAACGACGCTTCCTGTAATGGTCGTGGTATCGGTAACAGCAAGTGGCGATGGTACGGATACCGTTACCAGAATTTGGCTGAAGACAGTCCATGTCCCACCAGATTCACTTGGCAGGTAGAACACCGTTCCATTAAATCGAGTATCCAAGGAAATTGGACCGAGTTCAGCATCCGCTGGAACTGGTATAACGGCAGTAAACAATCCCGTAGCATCGGTGGTGACGTTGGTCATCCATTCTCCATCGAGATAGATGTCCACGCTCAAGTCTTGCAATGGATTGTCGACAACGTCCAACAATCGACCTTGAACAGTCATCGTCTCTTCACGGTTGACCTCTCCAGTAGGTGTAATCAACAAGATTTGTGTTGGAACACTAACATTGAAATCGACAGTAGAACTACTCGGCATGTAGAATTCTGGATCGACCGAATCACCAATTCCAACAGGGTCAACCCAATCACGGCCACCAGTGAAACGAACTTCGACCATGTGCATTCCTGAAGTTGTTGATTCAGGGACAAGGTAAGAGATGGAATACGCTCCTGTCAATGCATCACTTTGGACACTTGCGACGGGAACTCCATCGACAAAGAGACGAACAATGGCTACAGAAGCAACGCCATCAACGTAGAGTGGCATGTTCAAGTCATCCAGCAACGTTCCATTGACGTATAGGAGTTCACCTGCGACAAGAGATTCCGTATGCTCAAGAATTGTCAGATTTGTTTCAGCGAGTGTCACAAATTCAGTTGACGTATTGTATCCAATAAGGCCGGTTGTACCAGCAATTCCATCGTATGAGGCAACCACATCGCTGAATCCTACTGATGCGTTGAACGGCACTAAGAGACTACCAATTGCCGTTCCGTTTGCAAGTGTTGTAACCGTGACGGATACTTCATCCGTTGCATTGGTTGCTGGCAAGGAGAAGGTAACTTGTTGCCCATCGATTGGAGCTCCTGTGTTGTCTTCGAGCAAAATACGAACATCGAGAAGATCGCCTCGTTCTGTGCGATCGTTCAACGATGGTTGGCCTAACGCATCAAGCGATGGTTGCAAGAATGTGATGACTGAGAATCCTCGACTGTCAAAGGAAGAATTGTTCTTCGACCCAATGTAGAAGTTGACCGTTGGAACAATGGATGCTTCAAGGACATGTGTACCGGCTTCAAAGCCAGGGGTTAGCGTAATTGTTGCATTCCACCAGCCACCATCTTGGACTGACCCGTTACTCACAGCGAATCCTGTTGGAGCATCATCAATTGTGAACAAAACGTTCGAAGTCAAGCGAGAACCATCACGATTCATCAAGCCGCTGCCATTATCCGAAACAACTCGTCCAGAGACGTTGAAACTTGACCCAGCAACGGGATTGTCTGTAATCGAATCAACAACCATGAACGTCAACGAGCGGACTGTGACACTGCTGAGATTCGCTTGTGTTGGTAGGAGATCAGAACTTCCGTTGTAGTAGTAACTGACCACAATCAAACCGAGTGGATGGCTCGAAGGTATCGCAAAGGAAGTGTTCGCTATTCCAGAACCATCTGTCGTAACGGATGGCAACCACGTTTCATGGAACTTAGTTGTAACATCCAAGCTTCCAAGAGGCCTAAAGTTGAAACTCGATTCGACCAATGTTGCACTCAAATTCACCGTTTCCCCGCGATTGACAAGGATTGGATTTCCTGGTTGCAGACCTTCGAGTTGAGTAACACCGAAGACGAAGATTGCCGAAGAAGTGTTCGAAGGCAAGTAGTACGGTGAGGAGTCCTCAAGGACTTCAATAACCAGCGTTCTTGGCCCACGGACGGTTCCATTGTTTGCCGTATCGGTTGGAACGGTGAGATTGAAACTACCGTTAGAGAGAGTAGGAACACCACTGCGTAGAAGTTCATCAGGATTGGATTGCCAATAAACATCAAGCCGAACTCCCGATATCATGGCTCGCGCAGGGTCATCGTCATCGAGAATTTGCCCTTGCATGTTGAATGCAACACCTGCCGTAACGGTCGATGGTAGGACATCAATACGGATGTCGGTCGGAACTTGAACGGTTACATCAACGAGCGTACTGTTCCCGATTCTGCGACTGTTACCAACTGCCAGCGGGTCTGTGAGATCATCAGCAACGATCATCTGGAGGATGTAATCACCAGGAGCGATACTTGCTGTAGCCCATGTAAAGGAAGCATTTCCTTCAGCATCTGTTACGGCTGTTCCGATGGTTTGGTTTGAGTTGCCAAAGTCCCAAATGTACTCAACGGTAACGCCCGATATGTTGGATTTGTCAGCTACATCAAACACGGTTGTGTTGAAGACAACCTGATCCCCAGAGACAAATTCCATGGCACTTAATTCCTCTTCCAAGAGGAACTCGGATTCGATTCCAACCGTCAAACTTGGCAAAGAGGGGGGGTTCGGAGGCGTGGAAGCGTCAACCACACGATAGTAGGAACCTCCAGGGGGCGCCATGGCTTCGAAGTCAAAGTCTACTGCAACTTCGTAACCGTTCGAGGGGAGCGTAGTTGGCATGACGACTGTCAAGTTGAACTCCCCTGTCGCATTATCGAGCATACCGTTTGCCAAATCGATCGGGAAACCGTCCCCATCGAGCATGGTCATCGATATGATGGTATCATTTCCGAGAACTCGTTCATTGGTAAACAACCCATCGAAGATATCCCCTACGATGTATGTTGTATTACCCAAATGCGTCCAATCTTGGACGACACTCAAGTTCCAGCCAATTTCAGCTTGTACACGAATCAGACCGGATGAGTTTCCGGGCTGATAAAGCGTGGAACCGTTGTAGAGGATGTCAAAGACATAATCGCCCGGTCGTAATGTCGAATCAAGTTGCCACGACAAGGTAATCAGAGATGAATCTGGGTCTGATGTCGTGTTCACCCATGTTCCATCGAAACTGAACGAGTAATCACCAGGAACGGCGAGTCCGACTTCGACACCCATATGGTCTGAGATCTGAACCAAAACATTGGTCGGCTCACCTCTGAGTTGTGGCGTAGCAATAATCTCGAAGTTGAGGATTCCAACAAGTGCGTATGGATCGCCTGTACTGAGATTTGCATCGTCGGTTGACTCGTAGAGATCAGGATAAAACCTCAATCGGACCTCAAGGATACCTGCTGCAACGTTGACATCAGAGGCATTGAGGAAGTGTTGGATACTGAATGCTCCGTTGACAGATTGATTGAAAATTTCTGTCCATTCACCACCGCTGTTGTTCTCACGCATTTCGAACGAAAGGTTTCCTGACATGCTCACAGGAGATGCCCCAATGGTCAGTGCAGTACCGTTGACGTAAATGTCGTCGTTGAGGAGGAGCAGACTTGAATTTGTACCTGGTCCTTCGAGGGTAGCTGTAAGGTTTGGCGCATCGCGAATGTCGAGAGTGAACGATTTCTGAGTTGGTCGAAGGTGATGTGTTGGCCCAGTAATTCCATCTTCAGTTTGCACCCAACCATCGTAACCGAGCGTTGCGCTTAGGTTGGTCTTGGTTTCAAGCTCGTCCAGAGTCAGTTCGAACGACCAAGTGCCTGACGGGCTGACTTGTGTGGTCAAATTCTGTGCTCCATCAACGGAGGAAGTAAACGCAAGCCAAACCGTTGAATTGACAACCAGAGAAGAATCAACAAATGGAAGTTGTTCATACCCAATGAAACCTTCAATGGTCGTCGTGGCTCCAGCACCGACGATAGGTGCATCGATAGCACTAGGCGAAGTATGATTGAGCGTGGCATCATCTGTAACGTTCATCCACCATGCGTTCGCAGGACCTTGAACCGTTGAATTTGCTGTGAGGATTGTTTGACCTGAAACGTAACCTTTCTGTTCAACTTCAAGCATGATGGCACCGAATCCAGGTTGGATCATTTCCACCGGTGCACCCTCAATGGTGAAGAACCCACTGGAATCTGTAATGTTGACCTCGAGCAATCGCTCAGGGGTGTTCAATCCACCAACGCCATCAAATGCACCGACGAGTGGTACAAGGTAAGCACGAACGATGTGTTGTTCAATGGCTGTTTGATTCTCCAAAAAGAGGAGATTACCACTGATGGTGATGTTTCCGGCACTTCCGTCACGGTCATAGTTTGTTGGCGAGTAAAGCACGTTCCTTACGTCAAGTTCCGCTGCATTTGGACATGGATCGAACGGGACCCATCCGAAATCCAATCCGCCCGCAGAAGAGGATTGCTGAAGGCGAACTTCTGCCCATGTTCGAAGATGTTGAGCCCCGACAGCATATCCATTGCCGGTCCAGTCTCCACCCTTGAACCCACTCACCAATCGAGCTGGCAGACCAATAACACGTGCCATGGTGACGTATGTGGTTGCAAACTCAGCACAGGTTCCTTCATTTGCAACTTCAAGCATAAATTGTGTCAAATCTTCCCCATCCACGAGGCCTGAACCATCAAAGTTGAGTTTGAATTCTGTGGAAGCATTTCCATCCTTGAGGAAGGTCTCGATCGCTAACGCTTGATCGTAAGCATTCACGGCAGAAGCGTCGGTAATCACCCCATTGGTAATGTTGTACACAATAGACCGCGAGTCTGTCAAATCGGTGTAATAGTCAGGCAAGGCTGTTTCGTATGGGAACCCTTGTCCTGCGATACTCGAACTAGCAAGCGTTGTCCAATCGAAGTAATACTCAGGTTGTTGGACGATGATCTCCTCGACAAATCCTCCTTCAACACCGTAACGATGTGTGTCATTTGTTCGCGAGAGAATCACCGCAGAATCAGCCCAGAACGAGACATTCGTCGTTGACGCTGGCAATGTTAGGGCGCCTTCTCCAACAGGGAAGTTGTACGTGATTTGCCATGTAATTGTATCGTTTGCGAAACTGGTACTTGCCATGTGAGTAAGATTGGTAAACGGAGGAACCACTTCTTCGCTTGGATGAACTGAATCGTCGTGCGTGTAGGAGTTTCCTGTAGGAATGTCGTTGGTGTACTTTCGCCAATACTTCTCGAGGTCGAGGTCGACAACGCCCGTCGTGTTGTTGGCCCAGAAGATTACTTCGTCCTGCGGCAAGTCATCCGTTGGGTCAAAGAGATTGAATGGAGCACCTACGCAGTTGAAGAACCAAAATTGCTGAGGACATTCAGCGCCGTCAAGCATACCACCACCATCGGTGTCAGGATTCCGCCAATCAGAACCCGTTGCGTTTTCGACTGCATCAGGAATACCATCGTTGTCAAAGTCGTCAGGTAGAAGATCGTCGGAGGGATCGTTTTCAGGATTGGTGTTATCGAAGTATTCGGTCCGGTCGTCTACACCACCACTATCCGTATCTACGGACTGATAATCGGTGACCCAGATGTCGGTCGAGCCGTTGTTGATACCAATGAATGCGAGGTTGCATCCTGTGGTGTTTTCGAAATATGAGTTGATTCCATCGCCGTCGGGATCAAGGGTATTGAAGCACGGTTCTGTTGGGTCCGTGTTATCGAAGACTTCGTCAAAATCATTGACACCATCACCGTCAGTATCTACAAGTGTTGGGTTTGAGAACCAACCGTAGGTACCGAGCAACTCTTCCCAGTTCGCAAGTCCATCACCATCGCTGTCGGTGTAATCATCGTCGCAATAGGTTCGAGTGGTTCCAATCGTTCCGTCTTGGTTTGCTGCAGTGTGGCAGAAAGAACCGTTTCGGCTCTCAATGGACGTAGGAGTTCCGGTTGGACCTGGTGAGACGCCTTGGAGGGCATTGCTGGTCGAAGATGCTGAAAGATAACTGAAGGTCGTGAAGGACCCAGAATTGTTGTAATATCCAATTCCACCGTTTGGATTGAATCCACTCGCATCAGCAAGGAACAGTTGGTTAGCAGCGCTGAAGGAGACAAACGTGGTTACAAAGTTGACCAATGAATCGCAAGGATCTGTTCCGTGACTGACGTTGCGTTCATCACCGTCGTTGATGCCGCCAAAGTCTGTATCTGCTACGTTCCATTCCGTACACGAAAGGTTCTCTTCCCAGTTCTGAATTCCATCGTTGTCTTCGTCACCTGAATCTTCCCTACGAGTGGGATCTGTTTCACCAGGGTCGACGATTCCATTTCCGTTAGCATCTTCTTCACCATCGTCGAATGCATCATCATCGGTATTGTTGTCTCTAGGGTCGGATGCCTGAGGAGGGTTTCCATAGGCGCCGTTGATTTCAACACCGTCAGGGATTCCATCGCTGTCCGTGTCCGAACTGGTCGGGTCCGTGAGCAAGGTCAATGCCTCGTATGAATCGTTGAGGCCATCGTTGTCGGAATCGCTGTCTTGAGGGTTGGTCGATGTGATGCCGTCCACTTCTGCTGTGAGCGTAGCACATGCACCAGGTCCGATGCCTTGCACAGGATCACAAGGCGAGACCGTTTCTGTTGGAACACCATCAGGACCTTGTCGGAAACAAGGAACTCCGCCACAATTTGTGGTCCATGAAGGATTCACGTATTCCATGAGATTGATCAAACCGTCACCATCAGGGTCACCGTTTGCTCCATCAGCATTCGAAGCACTTGTAGCATTGAGGCCATTCGCAGCTTCCCAACCATCGGGCATACCGTCGCCGTCCGTATCCCATCCGTTTGGATCTTCATCGGCGATTCCATCGCCATCATCATCGTCGGAGGAACAGTCAGCATCACCGTCATTGTCTGAGTCTGAACCATCCACCTGGCCGTCTTTGTCATCATCGAATCCATTCGCACAAACGTTTCCAACAGGATCCTCATCGCAGAGAATTGTGTTGCCTTGACCGTCACTTCCAGTGTCGCCACACAGAGGTTGATTGAACTGCATTGAATCTTCTTCGTTCCAATCGTTGACTGGAATGGTCCCATTCCACCATACACCGTTGTCGAGAACACCAGTGGTTGCTGGATTGTCCCAGTTCGATGGTTGAAGGTAGGAATATTCCTGAAGATTGGACATACCATCTCCGTCAGGATCACCGACTGCACCGTCTCCCCCACTTGCAGATAGTGGGTCAAGTCCGTATTTCCACTCCCATCCATCTGGCAATCCATCGTTGTCTGAATCCCAGTCAGTAGCAGCCGTATTGATGAGGTATTCAAGACCGTACGTGAGCCCATCACCGTCCAAATCGGAGGCAGCACTGACTTCTTCGGTGACGAAGTCGATGGCTGTCATTGTCGAAAGAATCATCAACGCAACCAAAAAGACAGACTGCGCTACTGTTCGTCGGCTTGATCGGTCTAATTTAGACGTCCCGGATGAACCAATCTTCAGCGTACCCGCCCCATTCATAGGTTATGGTCTTCCCTATAGCACATAAGGGAAATGGTACGTTGTTCATACAAACTACAATTCATCCTCGATGGATTCAATCTCAAGAAGCTCTAATTCTAGGTCGTCGATTTCATCTTCTTGGACGTCTTCATCAAGATTTGCGAAGTCGATTTCATCTTCTTCTGCTGCTTCAATTGTCGTTGGTTCAACCATTGTAGCAAACATTTCGGCCTTCACTTTGTTTTGGCCTCGGCGGTACAGTCCAAATCCAGCAAGAATCAAAACGGAGAGGAAGAGAACGAGGGTTGTCGTCTCAGGATCTTCAATCTCGACCATGATCGAATTAATGAGGCCTGAACTTTCCGTCTTGAATGGGAACGATGGCTTCTGAATGTAACAAAGGCTTGCAGTACATTCTTGATAATTGGTCGGCGTCACTGTGAGTTCGAATTCAACACGTTCTCCATTCTTGACCTTTTCAGGTGCAGTGATTTGCATTGTAAATTCCTCAGAAGAGAAAGCATCGAGTGTGAAGGAAATAATATCTCCATCATCCAATGTTGCATCCCAACCGTCGGGTGATTTCACGGAAATAACGACATCAACTTCGACGTTGTTGAGATTGTCGATTCGATAGTCGAATTCAATGGTCTGGCCGGCTCCGACTCGAGAGGTTTGAGATTTCTGCTCAACGATGAGGTTGCCAGGAATCACTTCCTCATCGACTTCAATGGTCAATGGAAGATCGAAGTAACGAGGGTCATCTTCACCGTCCGACTCTTCTGCTACTTGCAAGTAAACGACGTGTGTCCCTGCCTCGACTTGCTGCCGAATAGTGATTTGAACCTCGATGTCAAAGTACTGGCCTCCGGTTAACGGCGCAACAAGAGCAATGTTTCCTTCAATGTCTGTGATTTCATACATCCAAGTAGCATACCCTGGGTCGTTGTCAATGTTCCGTTGCAATGCTGCAGGATTCTTAATGACCCAATTTGTTGTTCCAGCGTCATCTGATGAATCGGTAATGCGAACGTTGTACGTGATGGTTGAACCTGGTGAAACAGGCCCAACTTGTCCCAAAGTTCCTCCGTCAGAGTCGGAAATAACCTCACCAACGATACCAAAGGTACGGTGAACTGTCCACGCAACTGGCGTCGTGAATACTTCGTCAGTGCTGCTGTCTGAAGTAACACTTAATCGAACCAAACCAATGTCAACCGCATCGCGTTCAAACGGAGGATAAACCTCAACCTTCAACACCAATTTCTCACCCTGCCCAATGATTGGCGTCAAAGAGTCAATGCCTTGCTCAGTGAGTTCGGTTCCAGTCCCATTGATGATGAATTTCAGACTCCAAGCCACAGGTATTTCCTGGATTCGGATTCGATAGCTGTCATCATCAAAGCCGACGTTACTGATGCTAAGATAGAATTCACCTACCTTGTCGTAATCGATGTAATGTGAGAGATTCTCATTGTAGAGTTCTGGCCGATCAGAAGCAAAAATCTGCTTTTGTTGTTCAACATCCTCGTAAACATCGATTTGAGGGGGGCCGAATTGATTGACCTTCTCCACGTCGACAGCAAGTGATACGAGCCGGACCTGTGAACCACTGTCTGCACCGGTGGTTGCATATGCGTACGCTTCAACCACAATTTGGTAAGAATTGGAAAGTGAACTCAAATCTTCAGGCGCTTGGATGGTAAGTAAAGGACGTGCAGAAGAACCTCCTCCGTTCAGGGTGTATCCTCCAGGATTGTCCCAGTTCGGATCGGACCACCCAGATGGCAAGGATTGCTGAAGTTCCATTTCAACACGAAGGTCGGAGGTTAGTGATCCCGTGTGCAAGACGGACAATTCAATCGAAGAGGTTTGACCGGGAGCAACCAACAACTTCGGAATCTGATTCGGAGGGAAGTCAAGGAAGATGTCATACTCAAGGAAGGTGATGCCCTGTGGATGCAAGTACTCTATGACGTGGCCTTGAACGTCGGTAATGAGCAATCGGAGCGGATATTCTCCATGCTCAATTCCCGAATCGTACGTGAAGGTGAAATTCCCAACCAAACCATCGTTATCCAACTTAAGTTCGTTATTTCCAAATTCCTTCTCGAAGACCGCAGATGCTTCGTTGGGCGTGTAAAGGACCAACTCAACGGAATCGATATCATCACGGCCAAAAGCATCGCGTACATCAACTGTGAATTGCATCTCACGATTATCAGGGCGGTGCGTGGGCGACCATTCTGTCACTTCTGTTTCGCTCCATCCATCCCCAACTTCGTGAACTTTGACTTGCGAACCTTCGAGGGCGTTGGCACGGAATTCCATTCGAGAGTATCCGTTACCGACCTCTCCACCGTAGGCGAGCGTGACCTCACACGAGGAGCCAAAACCGCCGCCGCCTTCACAATCAGCAGTGGCTTCGATATCGATTTTTATTCGATCGCCGTTTGCTACATCGTAGCCAGACGGGTTGACATCAAGATTGACTTGGATTGGAGTCCATGCACAGTTGCTGCCAAAGAATCCACCGCACGGATTGGTGAGCGTCTCGGTGAAGGTATCGATAATATTGGAACCTGCATAGAGTCTGTATGTGACTTCAGCTTCTGATTGGTTGTTGGAACTTTGGAACTTTAGATATGTAAAAATACGGACCTCGGAGGAGGATTTACCTTCGATGGTCAAGTCAGAAATCAATTCGTCAGTTTGGAATACGGCTCCAGAACCGAGCAAGGATGTTTCGTCGTAACTCCCAGTAGGTTCGATGGTAGTAAGAGAAGGGTCATCGTCAAAGAACAGTTCGTAGTCTTCCAAAAGGCCACCAACTGGTCGGATTTCTGGATTCTCAGAAAGCAACTCAGACGGGTTATTCAACGGAATAACGGCCAAAAAAAGCGAAATCAGTACCGCATAGACAAAGCGATTGGAAGACATAGTCATGACATCCCTCATAGCAGGGGAAGCGAGCAGGCGTTAAACGGTTTTGCATGAATTGTTCAGACAATTGTGTTTACAGAATGTGGTTTGTGGTATCGAGGGAGGGATTTGAACCCTCGAACCCATCTGGGACCGGATCTTAAGCCCGGCGCCTTTGACCACCTCAGCCACCTCGATGGTGAGGGGACTTCGAGCCTGTATGAAATCCTTACGAAGAATTGAGGGCCCATCCGCCATCAACGAACAGTTCTTGTCCAGTGAGGTAAGGTGATGTTGCAAAAAAGTACACTGCGCCTGCAACATCGCCTGGATCACCTGATCGCTTAAGTGGAATTGTTTGTACGATTTTGCTGAAATGCTCATGCTCCCAATCGGCAGAAAGAATGGCACCTGGTGCTACACAATTGACACGGACTCGTGGCGCATACTCACCTGCAAGATTGAACATCAATTGGCGAAGTCCGGCCTTGCTTGAAGTGTAATGGGAGAGTTGCTTCCAAGCCTTTCCTGCTGAAGTGTCCGTCATCCCTACGATCGAGCCGTTAACAGAGGCTAAAGATTGGACCAGCCCTTGGGAAATTTGCAACGGTGCTTCAACGTGCAATCGATTGAGAAATCGCATCGTTTCCAACGACAAATCTTCAACGGGTGTTTGGCTATAGACAGAAGCATTGTGTACAAGTACATCCAATCCATCTCGTTGAAGAACGAAGGGATGATTCACCACGTGCTCAATCAATTCTTTCGTTTCATCTTCATTCGACAAATCAGCACGAAGGAGGTCAGCTTGGTAACCCTGTTCGATGAGTTCGGATTTGAGGGATTCTCCCGCTTCAACTGAAGTAGAGACATGAATGAGAACAGCATAGCCCTCAGAGGCAAACTTCCGGATGATGGAGGCGCCGATACGTCGGCCACTACCGGTCACAAGACATACCTTGGCTGACATAATTTCTCCTCCCCTTTCTAACACATATATGCTCGTATCTTTGCAAAACCTCGAATTGCTTGCCTGCACACCTTTTTGATGTTCATTCATGTCGCCGGTATCAAGGAGGGCATAGGATGGCTAAGAATCTCAAAATGGCGAACCAAAAAGCCGCACGTCCTCGGCTCCCTCCTTGGTTCCGCACGAAGTTGCCTTCTGGCGAACAGCAAGCCATGTTCAACGATACCATGGATGCTGTCAAAGACAACCAACTTCACACCGTTTGTCAAGAAGCAAAATGCCCCAACATCCACGATTGTTGGTCAAGTGGTGATGCTACGTTCATGATCGCTGGCAAGGAGTGCACTCGCGGATGTCGATTCTGCGCAGTTGGGACTCGAAAGACACCACCGCCACTCGATGTTCATGAACCCCAACATCTCGCCGATGCAGTTGCTTCAATGAATCTCCGGCATGCCGTCATTACCGTCGTCAATCGAGATGATTTGGAAGACTCCGCAGCCGACCACTACAAGCAATGTCTCGAGGCAGTCTCGGAACGATGTCCAGACGTTAGTTTGGAACTGCTGTGTTCTGATCTTGCTGGTGATCTGAGCGATTTAGCACATCTTCTCGAGGGAAGCCCCCTCGTCGTTTTTGCTCACAATGTAGAGTGTGTCCCTCGCCTTGATTCAATTGTTCGAGACCCTCGAGCATCGTTTGAGCAATCACTTTCAATTCTCAGAGAGGCAAAACGACTCCGTCCGAACATGTTGACAAAATCATCTCTGATGGTTGGAGTTGGAGAAACCGATGATGAAATCGTTGAGGCCATGCAACTCCTACGAGATGCTGGAGTCGATTTGTTAACGATTGGTCAGTACCTTGCCCCATCGAAGAATCATCTCGTAATCGACCGATTCCCTGAACCAGAACTGTACGATGTATGGGCTCGAAAAGCCATTGAGATGGGCTTTTCTGGAGTTGCTAGCGGGCCGTTGGTTCGCTCTTCCTACAAGGCAGGTTTGCTGATGCGAAAAACGCTCGATGAAAACAACACAGAAGAAATGCCTGGCGCATACGTGTTGGTTCAGCCCAAACCAACCAACCAACATGCCTTAATGCCGAGTCATAGTGAGGTGGAACAATGACGGAGCGATTGACGGCT
>Ga0181568_10002576_pt1 | contig 16505 bp, 16 predicted proteins | sample 101ome_20_FD_133758 | JGI IMG/M metagenome (GOLD analysis project Ga0181568, IMG submission 133758) | Coastal salt marsh microbial communities from the Groves Creek Marsh, Skidaway Island, Georgia - 101404AT metaG (megahit assembly) | ecosystem: Environmental > Aquatic > Marine > Intertidal... | reverse complement strand
CCACCTCAAACACGATTTCCAATGCTTGACGGATCGATAAACACATACTTTATTCTAGTTTACTCTTGACTCATACTACTAACTCATACTCACAGAATTTTTTTCAATTTTCCACACTCACTCTCTCTCTCTTCTTATTTATTATTATTTAGTTTCAATACTAGTATCCAATAGTTTTTTACTTATAACCCACATTCCTATTCCCAAGAACATTTTTCTAATCATTTCTATACTATTTACGAACAACCATGACAATGCTTTACAATGTGGTGATTGTGATAAAAATGGACTCATTATTAATCCAGTCAAAGACCAAGGAACACAAAAATTAATATATAATCGTGGCAACATATAATGGAACAATATATACAAACCATACATAATCATGATTTTTTCTAATTTTAAATCAAAACCTAACATTAATATAACAATATATATTGTCTTATTGTTATATTACTTCTCTATTCATTACTTTTATTATCAGTCCATTGCAATGTCACCAAGCCATTTTTCAATTGTGATATAATTATATCGTCCTCCTCTTCCTCTTCTTCCTCTTCCTCTTCTTCCTCTTCCTCTTCTTCCTCCTCTTCCTCCTCTTCCTCCTCTTGTTCTTTTTCTGTGTTGTCTATAGTTGAAATATCTTGTTCTTTTATTGTTTCTTTTTTGTTCACTTCTTGTTTACTAAGAGAAATCAATCTATCTAATGCATCAGAAAAACGTTTATATGGTAATGTATCATTTCTTCTTCCTCCAGTTATTTCATTTAAATTTGTATCACTTATTATTACTTGTGGTGTCTCGTTATATCCTTCTCTTACTAATTCATTACTCAATCTATTAATTTTTTCAATAACTTGATCTACATTATCATTAATATACACGTTCCATGTATATATTTTTTTGTGTTCTTGATTCATCCGTCTATAATATAGAACTACACAATTTATATATAGGTTTCTGTAAAATTGAAATAACTTACCCACCTATGTTTATTTCATAATAATAAGAAGAACAATGGTTAAAAATACTACTGGTGGAACTAAAACAAAAGGGCTCGCAAGAAAGCATCAACGTCAAACAAATAGCACATTGATCATTCCAACAAATGAACTCGAACAAATAGTTTGTGTGACTAAACTCTATGGAAACGGTATGTGTGAGGTCTTTAATGAAAGCAACCAAAAATTTATTGCACATATCCGTAATAAATTCCGTGGAAAACAAAAAAGACATAATTTAATTACCGTTTCCACTATCATAATGGTAGGCATGCGTGATTGGGAAAAGCCTTTCAAAAATTGTGATGTCATGGAAATTTACAGTGACAATCAAATTGAACAACTGAAACAATTACCATCCTTAACATTGGACCACGTGCTACATCTTAGAAATAATCATGGAAATGCGTTCAAAGAAACTAACGATTTTGATTTCACAGCAGAAATTGAGGAAGAAGAAATAGAAGAAGTAAAACATCTACAAGAATTCACCATGGAAACCATTCCAGATATTAACATAGACGATATCTAACCTAAACATAAAAATTACATATCATCCAACTAACCTATACCATCGTACATCTTATTTTTTTATACGTTTGAAATTCATCATTCATATAGAATATTTTTACCTCTACATCAGAATACATATCCAAAGAATTTGTTGAATATACTTGTTGAAACAACGATAATTCTTTAATAAATACCTGATACATATATCCATCATCCACACATTCTTTTTGGAATATACACGAGACATACGATTTTGATATATCTACCTGATTATGCTCAATTGCATATAGTATATTCATTTGATTTTGAACTTTTTTTATTTTCTTCACTTGGTCATTCAATTTATGTATAACAGTTAACCATTTATTTACAAAATCGTAAGAATAAATACTCATTGATAATCCTTGTTCCTGATGATATATAGTCTGGTTTATAATATCTGTCATTCTACGTATTGGACTGGTTACATGTAAATATTTATCTTGTTCCATTAATTCGTGTTGTAATTGTTCCTGATATAATGAATATTCACAATGACTATTTAAATAGTTCTGAATAAAATGACGAGTTTCTTTGTTTGTAATAGTATCATCTACCTTATTTGTAAAATGAGAAATTCGAAACATACCTTTTTTATATGTGCTCAATGTATTAGCCATCCATTCGTTTGACTTTATCATCCAATATGATACCAATTCGTGAGAATCTAAATTTGGATTATTAGTCAATAATTTGGTACATAACATAAATTTCCAGTAATGTTCATTATTTTCTAAACGATTATCTTCATAATGAAAGTTCTTCTTCACATGAATACACGCATTATAACACTTCGTTTCTTCATGAATTATTACTCCATCTTTTATAATGAATTCATATACTTGCGTTATTTTTTGTTTTTTTTCTTTTAAACTACAATAGTCATCTCCTAATATACTAGGTAACATAGACCGTTTTTTATTAGGTAAGTATATAGTAGAACATTGTTCGGACATATCACTCCATACATCAAAATAATCCAACCAAACAGAAACATTTGCTATGTAAACCCTAATAATAGTCATATGTTCTGACACTACTTCTATTGAAAATGCATCATCCAAATCAGTGCTTCCTAACGGATCGATAGAAAATACATAATCATCATATCGTTCTTGTAAATTATATTTATTGCTATTCACTAGTTCCTGATAAAGGACATCATAAGTAGATTTTATACTACGAACTTTATTGTTCACCATTTTATATGAATAATGTAATCCAGCACAATATATCAAATAATCACTAGTATGAGTTAATTCAGTTACATCTCCTATGGTTTCATCCAATTTTCCATAAGGATGTTTATCATTCCAATGAACAAAAGAAAATAACACATATTTATTTTTGTAATGTTTATTAAATCCTATTTTCATTTCATAAGGAACTAAAAAAACTGGTAGTCGTTTATCATATGGAATACATTTATACAATAATCTATTCTTTTCACGTCCAAATGTTTTGTTTCCTTCCAACATAAGGACCCCTGCTATTTTTTTTAGATTACTCGTAGTTTCCAATTTAATACAATGACCTTCATCATATAAAAAAATGTCACCATGAAACAACTTATGTTGTGCTGGATTTATAAGTAAATCCTCTTCTATACATTGTGTATTTCTATTACGAACAACAACATCAGTGTAATTGCGATTGTTTACTTCTAATATATAATCAGTCATCTTCTCATTATATATTCGTGTATTATGTTTATGTTGTTTACTTCTTAGCTGTGTTTTTACCTCTGGATTGTCCAGCAATTAGTTCTTCCAATTTATTCATATCAGAAAGCAATGTCAATGTTCGTGGGTGATCCATACCATAATTCTTTTGAAGAATATCAAAAACAAGATTGTAATACTTCTTTGCTTCGGTGAAATATTGACGCTGCTTCATCATTCTGATTAATTTATAATAGTATTTTAGTTTTGTCTCGTAAGTAGTATGCTTTTGGTTATCAAATTTTTCTGCGGTCTTAATTCTATGTACAGTTTGTTTACGTTTCATATCACAACGTTGTCTATATTCAAAACGCTCTTGTTTCTTTTCTTCACGTGTAATCACCAACTTGTCATTATATTTTTCTTCTTCTGTCTTTTCCCAAAATTTCTTTTCTGTCGATGGTTGAGAAAATTCATCCTTCAAAATTAACTGGATAGATCTCTGAACACTGGTAAGAGTTGCCATTATATAAATAATAAACGCCTTATCTTTAACCTGTTTACAATTTACTTCGTAATAATCGTTTCCAATGATCAATACGGATACGTGCGTGGTGGGTTAATTTTGGATGCATTTCAATAGAATAAGGTAATAATAATAATCCATCTTCTTGGTGTTTAAACATTCTATCTTCAAATAATGAACTCGCATGCTTAAATGCTTGTTCTAATGATGTTTGTCTCTTACACATATCATAAATCATACACCGGTCAAAGTCGTAGGCTGCTAATAAATCTGCTTCTCTAACAATATGATAAGCCATTTGATAATGTTCTCCAAAATCTGGAAACCCATCTTTTTTTACTTTGGAATAAGACATGGTTACAATAATGCTTTCCATTACATGTAATTCCAAACTACTCATATCCGTATATACATAGTCTCTAATTTCCTTCATTCCTGTTTCTTCTTTCATATATTTTTTATCACACATATCGTGTAAAATAGCAGCACCATAAATTATTTTTCGTTGTTTATCTATATAAGGATTATTATCAATAACGGAATCAATTAGTTTACAGCAATTATGTAATACATTCATACTATGTGTGATACCATGAGATTCATCTATGTTATACTTAGAAATCGTATACAAAACAAAGTTAAATAATTTTGATAAGTACATTTGTCTACATAATAACTATATTACTATTTATTTCGTTTACAAAATTCTACTATGTAATTGAAAGTATTAGAAACAACATAAATGTTTTTTAACTATTCTAAGTATCTTATGAAAAAACGTTTTACTAAAAAATCATATCAACCTGTGTCTTTATTGAAAAGTCCTCGTTTAAAAAACGCTAATAAATTAGTTATTGTAGAATCTCCTTCCAAATGTCCAAAAATAGAAGGGTTCCTTGGAACAGAGTATATGTGTATTGCATCTATTGGACATATACGTTATATAAAAGGTCTCAAATCAATTGATATAAAAAATAATTATGATATTGAATTTGATTTATGTAATGATAAAGTGGAACATGTAAAAGAAATGAAAGAATTGGTAACTATGTTTCGTTCAGACAATATATTTATTGGAACAGATGATGACCGTGAAGGAGAAGCTATTGCATGGCACTTATGTGAAGTATTAGGACTCTCTATTAGTGAAACAAAGCGAATTCTGTTTCATGAAGTAACAAAACCGGCATTGGTGAATGCAGTTGCCTCTCCAACCACCATAAATATGAAACTAGTAAATGCTCAAAAAGCAAGGCAAGTGTTAGATGTCCTTGTTGGATTTAAGGTCTCCCCTTACTTGTGGAAGTATTTGTATAATAACAAAGAAAACTCTTTGTCTGCTGGTAGATGTCAAACACCTGCACTTAGACTTATCTATGATAACAACGAGACCATAAAACAAGAAGGCAATAGTTCCATTCAATATAAAGCATCAGGTATATTTTTTGATAAACATATTACCTTTCATTTGAATCATGTATTCGAATCAAACGATTTGTTTCTATCATTTTTAAATAAATCCAAAACACATTCCCATACAATTGTATTTTCAAAAGAAACACAACATACAAGAAGCCCCCCTTCTCCTTTTTCAACTTCACGTTTATTACAAACAGCAAACCAGTTATTACATATGTCCCCCAAAGAAACAATGGATCATTGTCAACAATTATATCAAAGCGGATTTATTACATATATGCGAACAGAAAGCACAAAATATTCCAATTCATTTTTAGAAAAGATGAAACAGTTTATAACATCTAATTATAATACTCAATGTCTACCTAATGACTTGTCTGGTCTCATCCATAAAAGTTCAGTACATCCTCATGAAGCCATTCGTGTTACTGATATAACTATAAATAAAATAGAATCAAAAAACAATCGAATGTTGTCTGTATATTCGTTAATACGTAAGAATACAATAGAAAGTTGTATGTCCGAATATAAATATACATCTACCAAAATAAATATTAATGCTCCACAAGAATATATCTATGAATACTCTATTGAAACACCTATTCGTCTTGGCTGGAAAAGTTATAGTGAACATACACCAATTACGCAATTACAACAAGAAGCAAAATCATTACTCTTTTATTTTCAATCGTATTCCAACAAAGAAATAGATTATATTCGTATTGAAGGAACTCCTTATCAAAAAAAAGGAACATCTTATTATTCCGAAGCATCCTTAATTAACACCCTTGAAAAAATGGGAATTGGGAGACCTTCTACATTTGCATCTATTGTCCAAACTATACAAGAACGTAATTATGTAGAACGAAAAGACATACCAGGTATGATTGTAGAGGTTATTCATTATTCTCTAGAAAAAGGGGTTGTCAATAAAGAAATAATGGAAAAAGAATTTGGTGCGGAAAAAAATAAATTAATGATAACAAACACTGGATTACTGGTGCTTCCTTTTTTACTAGAACATTTTAATTCTCTTTTTGAATATGATTACACCAAAGATATGGAAACTAAATTAGATGATATATCAAACGGGTCTCAAATAGAATGGTTTGAATTATGTGACCAATGTAATAAACAAATAAAAGAGTTATCAGGTCCTATCAAAAAAGTAGACAAGAAATGTTACCCGATTAAGGAGAACTACGATTTAGTATTTGAAAAATATGGCCCATCAATTAGACATCATATTAATGAAAAAGACATTGAATATTTTCCTGTGAAGAAAGAACTAAATCTTACTATTGCAGACATGGAATCTCAGAAATACACATTAGAAGAACTAAAAGAAGAAAAAGACAAAGTATTTGGTATGTGGAATAATCAAGAAGTTACGATTCAAGATGGAAGATATGGAAGATACATCAAATATGGAGAAGTTAAGAAAAGTATTAAACAAATAACAAAACCAACCTCTGAAATTAGCTGGGAAGAAGATATTTTACCATTATTACAAGGAAAAGTTTTAGAAACTAATGTATTACGTAAATACAATGATACCACTTCTTTACGTAAAGGTAAATATGGTCCATATATATTCTATCAAACGGCATCTATGAAGAAACCAGAATTTGTTAATATTAAGAAATATAAAGGAGATTGTTTTCATGATCCAGAAACCACTATTTTAGAATGGGTTCAACAATCCATTTCAAGTAAATAGAAATATCTAATAGTATTATAATGATAGGTCCTATTCCAAAAGATATATTAAACCTATTAAATTACACAGCATTATTCATTTTCCAAATAATAGGTATAGTCGGATTATATCTTCCCAATTCCATTTTGTTTGGTTCATTGATTTTATTTATATCTTTAACAGCGTTCCTTTTCTACATATTGTCTCATATTTACTTGTTTATGAAAAATGAAACTCAAGAAGACAGTTATAATTTCCCTGTTCCTGGATTCTTATTATCAATAATATTGTTATTATTATCAGGAGGAACAACTATACTTATTATCTCACTTTTTTATATCTTCCTTACACTAACATCAATACAAATTAAATACCACGAAAAATACGGTAAAAAATACGAAATCTCGAATTATCTAGAAGCATTATTAAAAGATTACAGTGATACTTATATTGGTTGTTTCATTCTATTATTATTTTCTTTCTTATTCATTTTTGTATTCCCACAATCTGCTAATGTAAATGTAATAGAAGTATTAAACAGAAAACAATTATCAAATATATTGTTCCCGATGCTATTAGTATCTATGTCGTCTATTTACTTTTATTTGACATACAAACAATACAAACGTGCCGATAAAATACAGAAACATCGACGCAGGATTATTACGTAAAGATGTTAAAAACAAAAATGCGTATAAATACAACTATACATATTGTATTCATACTATACATGAAATACTACGAAACAAAGTTTGAAGATTATATTAATAGTTCTCAATTATCTAATTTACATCCAATCGTGGACACGTATAAAAATAATCTTCCAGTTTCATTATCCGAGTTACATAATATCATACTATATGGTCCTAAGGGTATTGGTAAATATACACAAGCATTAAATATCATATCTTTTTACAGTCCATCTGTCTTGAAATATGATAAATTACTCACCATTAGTAATGATAAACAAGACATAACAATACGTATTAGTGATATTCATTTTGAAGTAGATATGTCATTACTTGGATGTAATTCCAAAACATTATGGTATGATATTTTTTTCCAAATCTCAGATATTGTTTCATTGAGAACGAATAAAAGCGGAATAATTCTATGTAAAAATTTTCATACGATTCACAACGAATTATTAGAGATTTTTTATAGTTATATGCACCATTTTTCAAAGAACCATCCCGTTAAATTAATTTTCTTCATCATTACGGAACAAATTAGCTTTCTACCCACGTCTATTACCCAACAATGTTATACAATGCAACTTGGACGACCATCTATAAGTTCTTACGAAAATATAATAACACGAAACAAATGCAATTCATTAAAAAAAGACGACTTCCTAGCACAAGTATCTTCTATACATTCCAATGTAATATATCCGTCTAATAAAACCATCAAAACAAGAGACAGTTATATTGATATGACGTCTATTAACAACATTAAGGAACTAAAATGGTTGAATTATATCAACGAAGACAACTTTCCGTTAAGTCTACAAGAACAAACTTTTGATGCTTTATGTCAACATACTCAAAAAATAAACAATATTAATTTTTTGAAACTACGTGAATTACTTTACGACCTATTAACCTACAATATTGATATCCAAGAAGTTGTTTTATTATACATAAAACACTTTATTAACGAATTCAATACAGAAGACATTTCAGATATACTAACTAATTCATATAAGTCGTTCAAATATTTTAATAATAACTATCGTCCCATTTATCATTTAGAGAAAATTTTTCTATATATCATAGCGAAACGTAAAAATGAATAAAACCAAAGCGTGTAAATTGTTAAATTTATCTACTAATGATCTCAATGAACAAGACATTAAAAAACAATTTCGTATGAAAGCATTACAATACCATCCAGACAAAAATAAAAGTCCAGATAGTAAACAGAAATTTCAAGAAATCAATGATGCATATCAATATTTGATGGAAAACAACTATCATACAGTGAATGATGAACGCAACAATAACTATGAAAATTTTTTATGGAATTTTCTGAATCAGATAAATCAAAATACAATGCAACAAGATATATGGTTTTTTATTATTAATAAACTTACTTCATTATGCGAAGATAAAGTCAATGACTATTTACAAACGTTAACAAAAACCCAACTCATTAAAACATATGAAATTTTATTCAAATATAAAGAATATCTTAACCTGAGTCAGGATATATTTGATGCTTTGAAACAAAGCATTCAAGAAAAACTACAACAAGACGAAAAAATTATTTTAAATCCAACATTAAGTGATCTTCAAAATCATAATGTATATAAATTGTCTATAGAAGAAGAAATTTACTTTATTCCTTTATGGCATAAACAGTTGATTTATGACCATAGTGGAAATGAATTGATAATTGAATGTATACCTACATTAGAACCGAGTATGACCATCGATGTATTTAATCATTTACATTGTGCAATAACCTTACCCATAGAAGAATTTATCAAGGAACGTAAACAGGATATTGTTATTGGAAATCAAACTGTTACAATTACTGGAGAAGAGGTTACTATTGTTCCATCACAAGTGATTATCAAAAAACATATAGGGATTCCCATTCCGAACGAGAAAGAACCATTTAATGTATCCAAATTAGGAGACTTGTATATCCACCTTACTTTTGTATTTCCATAGTTGAACTTCAACCTATTCTTGTTGAACTTCAACTTAAACGCAAGATTATATAGAGTATTAGTATACATGAAATATATATTATTATTTTTTACTCTAATCCCTTGTCTTATAGAAGGATTCTTTTTAAATTTCAAATTTGGGAAACCATTTAAAATTATAGACAAACACATAGATGTTCCCATTGATACCATGAAAAAAGAAAAACTAAAAAATGTGTCTGGATTTTACGGATTAATTGGTCCTGATGTAGACATGTATAATGTTAGTTCCTTGTTTCAGTTATTTATGGGCGATGGTATGATACAAGGCATGTTTTTTGACAAAGGAAATGTGACATTTATTAAACATTACGTAAAAACCGAAAAATTATTATACGAGTCAAAAAATGGTCGTATTCCCAAAGAACCCTTTACCTTTATGATGTTTATGTTACTCAACAAAATGAATCTATTACCAAATCATTTGGGATTAGCAAATACTGCATTACTAAAAACATCTAATGATTTATATGCTCTATATGAACGTGATTTACCTTATTCTCTGGATATTGACAAAGAAAAACATGATATTATAACAAACAAACGCAAATACATACGTGGAATGAATAGTTTTTCGGGACATTCAAAATTTGTAAATGAAAATGTAGAAACCATTGATTATAATGTTGTCAAACAAACAATTAATTTTCATATTTTCAATGATAAATTAAAATCCATTAAAAAACATACAATAAAGACAAAATATGCACCTATTATTCATGATTTTATATCAACAAACGACCATTTTTTAATTGCAGATGTACCTATGGTAATGGATATTACACAGGTTATAAAAACTAGTCTTCCTGTAAGATTTGATAAAACGAAACCCTCCTATTTTCATTTCATCAATAAAGAAAATGGATACTTGAACACATTTAAATATAACAAAGGTATCTATATCTTTCATCACGCATATATGAGTGAAGATGAAACTAATTTTTATTTATATTCATGTGTGTATGATGAGTTTAATTATTTATCATTGGACGTAAAAGGAGGATATAGATGTATTCAACTGAACAAACAAACCAAAGAAGTATCTATTTTAAAAAATGAAAAGACAGAAGAACATAATCTTGATTTTCCATTTATTTATGATAACTATGTAATATTAAGAAATTTATGTAAAGATGACAAAGGTATACGCATTAATGGATTTGTAATATGTGACAAACTAGATATAAAACACAGTTATTTTGACAATGATAAATGCTTTTGTGCAGATCCAAATATCATTCATATTGATAAGGAACCTTATATTGGAAGTTTTGCATATTCGTTACATTCCAATGATAATTTTTTTTGTTTAATTCCATTATTTGGTGGAGAACCTATTGAAATAAAAATACCTGAAGATGTAAAAGTTGGGTTTCATTCTCTATATCTTCCGTTTGAAGATACTATTGTCGGTTCATAAAAAATAATACAACTAATAATAGTGTATTATTTTTTTAATAGTCGTTTTTAATAGTCGTTTTTAATAGTCGTTTTTAATAGTCGTTTTTAATAGTCGTTTTTAATAGTCGTTTTTAATAGTCGTTTTTAATAGTCGTTTATGCAGTTGCCTTCTTCTTTCTTACTACCTTCTTAGGTGCAGGTGCCTCACTTTCTTCCTCTACAGGTTGAGGTGCCTTCTTAGTTACTACTTTCTTCTTAGGCTTAACCGGTTCAGGTTCAGGTTCAGGTTCAGGTTCTTCCTCTTCCTCTTCCTCTTCCTCTTCCTCTTCCTCTTCCTCACTGTCATCAACTTGAGTATCAGCAACAGGGGTGGTGAAAACAGTAGTTGGTTTCTCTTCCGGTTCATCATAATCATTAGAAGAAACCTGCTTATTCATAGAATTAACCAAATCATCAGAAAGCTTGATATGACACTGGTCATTGATGTTGGATACTTCACGAGGCTTAACTACACACTGTGCTAGTTTCCAAGTAACGCCCCAAGAATTACCACCAGCAGTCCAAACACCAGAGCATTGAACAAGGCATACAACCTGACTTCTACTGGGAACCAAATGAACAGGAGAATTGGTGACATCTCCGCAAGGATATATCTCAGTCATACTACAGTCATAGACCTTCAAGTTCTTCCACTCACCATCATAGTAAGGAACTCTAGGTCTAAAAGAAGGAGGTTTGGTAAAATCGTGCTGCTTTGTCAACTTATCCTTAGGATACTTCAAATAAGAATAGTAAGTCTCCGCAATAACCTCCTTAGAACGAGCCTTTCCAAACCAAGCCTCACTGTGCTTGGCGGCATCATCGATAATGCGCTTCTCAAACTCCTTCATCTTATCAAGAAATGAAGTTGTTTCGGGGGTTTCGTTCAAAGGAAATGCCAACTGTATATTATACTTGTTATCAGACTCACCGGTTGCAGGATCAACGTAATCTGAAATACCCCAAGTCATTAGCATAGGAGTAGTGACACTCACTACACGGTTAATCTGCGTGCTAATAATGGAAATACTTCTTCCTCCTCTGTCATTTACGCGAGGCTGCATATAACGGATGGCGTTAACATCCCAATCGTTGTAATCTACGGTGTGCTGTGCGGAACTAGACATGATGCTTGTGCTTGTATACATATAAGAAGGCATTACCTTTAAATCAATTTTGATAACATTTTCGCTTGAAATAAGAGATATCATATAGCATATATCGTGTCCTATTGGTTCTCGTATTTACAAATATATTGTGTTGAAGTATTAAATAATATAGACATAAAATATATGGATATTATAAAGAATGATAAACGAAATCATTATTCCACCAAAACAGAAAAAAACATATAAAAAAAGGCTACAAGACCACGAACTTAATTATGAAAACTATTTCAAATATACACTAACACTTGGGGGGTATAAAGTAAATGAACTTAAAAAGGCGTGTAGCACTTACAAAGTAAAGGTAACTGGAACAAAACCTGTTCTTATAGAACGACTAACAGAACAATTCAATAAAATTTATAATTCTATTCATATACAACGAATTTATCGCGGTCATTATCTTAGATTTAATTTAAAAAACAGAGGTAATGCATTACACAATAGGGCATTATGTAATAATCAAACAGATTTTTGTACAATGGAACCAATTGAAGAAATAGAACCATTTTTCTTCTTTTCCTATACGGATGATAATAATTTCACATATGGATTCAATATTACATCATTGGCACAAGTCATCCGAAGAAAAGGGAAAGTAATTAATCCATACAACCGTAGTTTACTACCTCATTCTACTACAAAATTAATATTGAGTATATATTATGGAAGTTTTATATTAAATACAGGATTTCGTGAAGAAAATATCAATGATTTACCTTCTATACGAACCTATATTTATCCTAATCTTCGACGTTCCAGAAACAGGAACAGAAATAGACATAGAGAAAATTATAACCCAGAACAATACCAACAATTAGTGCTAATGAATACAAATCGTGGTATGACATTTGACAATAGAGTTCAAGCATTATGTATGGAAATAGAACGACTTCAAACTGCGGTCAATGCTGATTGGATGTTACAATTATCTTTGACATCCTATAGGCGTCTCTATATCTTCTTATATGATATATGGTATTACAGAGCAAATATTCCATACGATATAAAATACAAAATATGCTATTTGTGTATGCCTCGTGGAACTCCCTTTGTTAGAAACTATAGATCAATCCAATTATATGGAATGGATGAAATGGAACTGAAAACCATTGTATTACAAATTATGGAAAATTTGGTATACTGCGGAATTGATGAAGAATATAGAAAAATTGGCAGTTTTCATGCTCTTAGTGCGCTGACTGTAGTTTCTAGTGGTGCTAGAAGTGCATTTCCATGGCTATATGATGCAATTATTTATTAATTTATAGAATTCCGTTATTATAACGCCATGATTCGTGTTAATAATTTACAATTATTAATTATTAACAGTTAAACTACTTAAAAAACTTACCTATAATAATGTATATACCCAGTTATGGTTAAGAAAACTACTACCGCTACTACTGTTACTGATAAGAGTGCTAAGCGCACCAAGAAGACTACCCCCGCAAAGGAGGCTGCTCCTGTTGTTGAGGCCGCTCCTGCCGCCGAGGCTGCTACCGTTGAGGTTGCTCCCACCAGCGCTACCGAGATTGTCACTGGCAAGATGGGAGAGTTCAGCGCCAAGCTAATGCAGATGACCTCTCTACTTTCCACTCTTAAGAGTGATTTCAAGACCCTTGAGAAGTCCATCACCCGCGACATGAAGGTTCTTGAGAAGGCTTCCAATAAGGGACGTCGTTCCAACGCTAACCGCAAGCCTTCCGGTTTCATCAAGCCTACACCCATCAGTGACGAGCTTGCCAACTTCCTTGGAAAGTCTCTAGGCACCGAGATGGCCAGAACTGATGTCAGCAAGGAGATCAACAAGTATATCCAGGCTCACAACCTTAAGGATAAGAACAACGGTCGCATCATCCACGCTGACACCAAGCTTTCCAAGCTTCTCAAGCTTCAGAAGGACGATGAGCTAACCTTCTTCAACCTTCAGCGTTACATGAAGCACCACTTCCCCAAGCCTGCTTCTGCTTAAATCAATAGTTAAAATAGTAAACGACAGAAAATAATATAAAAATTCATAACTCTATTTTCATATAAGTTATGAATAATGAACCAAAAGAACAGTCGTTCCAAAATATATTAGATGTGTATTTCAAAGAACACGGTAAAGACATTAATCTATATATTCTCACTCCTTGTTATGGAGGTTCTTGTTTCACCCATTACGTAACCTGCCTGTTGGATACAATAAAAACATTGGAATCTTATGATATCAAAGTAAAACCTGAATTTTGTAATTGCGATAGTCTAGTTCCACGTGCCAGAAACAATCTAATTGCACGTTCTATGAACAACAAAGAAATGACCCATATGATATTTATTGATGCGGATATTACTTGGAACCCATTAGATATATTAAAATTGCTTTATCACGATAAAGATATTATTGGTGGAATTTACCCATTAAAACGTTATCATTGGAATAAACTTTCCAACAATACCATTACAGAATGGATAGAAAAAAAACAACAAACCATTTTAAAGGATATTATTTCAGATGAAGACTTGATTGCTTGTAAAATGGTAAATTACAATTTAAATTATGTTGGTAACGAAATTAAAATAGTTAACAATTTAATTGAAGTAAAACATCTTGCTACTGGGTTCATGATGATCAAACGCAATGCAATCGAGCATATGTTCAAAGGATTTCCGTATACCAAATATGTAGATGATATTGGATTTTTAACTCAACCAGAAAATGAATTTGCCTATGCACTATTCGACTGTGGGGTTGAACACGGACATTATCTATCGGAAGATTGGATGTTTTGTGAACGTTGGCGTAAAATGAATAAATCTGTGTTTGTAGATGTTAGTATTTCTCTTAATCATACTGGAACAGAAACTTTCAAGGGGTGTTATTTGACATCACTCACGTAAAAAATATGATGTTATAACACATATAGAATAATATTAACAAAACATAAATCCTTCTTGTTGCATTATTTGTTTCACTTCTTCTTGATTCTCTGGACGAGTTTCTTTGCAATAACTTGTATTTTGATATTCAATAGGGTTGTCGTTATTGAATATTTGATAAGTCTTGAATAACAAAGACAAATCTTTGATGTATTTTGTATTTTTTGCCAACCATAAGTAAAACCCATAATATGGCTTATTTTTCTCCTTACTTTTCTTTATATACAATGTGTATTGTTTATACCACTTCATCGTTTCGTTCAATGAAGTTCCCATATCTACATTATAATCCGTTCCTGACAATACCATTATCTGTCGAAAATGGTCCATGGGCATTTCTAATTCTTCTAATATATTTTCCGTTTCATAAATGCTAACTGAATGACTTATCAAGTTAATGTTACGCAGCACAATTGGACAACCATACAAGAACATATCCATGTCATCACTAATACAACCATGAGCCATTCCACTTTTCACGAAATATGCACATAAATCATCTGCTTCATTAGGGGCATCATAATATATAACACCATATGCATCCATCAATGATTTTACTTTCACTATGTCTTCTCCACGTAAACGCACAAATTGCCGTTTCAATGCCTCCAGTTCTAATGACATCTTCTTTTGTTCTTGCTCATTCATTTCCTTTTTACTTTCCTCCAATAAAGTATTATACTTTTCTTCTGCTTCCTTCTTCCGTTGAGCACGTTCTATCAACACATCCTTCTTTTCCAATGGCGTTTTTCCATCGAATATGAAAATCGGAGTAATGTTATGCGTTTTCAATATCGAAATAAACAAATACATGTTTTCCATCAAAGCATACTCTGCTAGAAAATGATACATATAAATACTTGTATCAATAACAAGCGTTTTCCCAGATAATTTTTTCAAGTGTATTTTTCGAATCGATTGTGAAGTACATTTTTCTTTTAAATATTTATTCAAATGTCTAATTCCCATTTTTATTTTTATACTATGATATACAAATAACCGTTTGTTTCAATTTTACAAAAAAAAATACAGTGTTTACAGATTTTTATTGGTTTTATTTACTATTTACTATTTATTACTTACCTTTGGGAACATCTAATCTTACGCAGCGAGTTGTTTTTCAAGTTTCATTTTCAATTGAGTAATTTCATTTTCCAGTTCGGTCTTATCATCCTGTAATCGTTCAACATCACGTTCTAAACCTTGATTTCTTATATGCGTGCCGTCTAAATCGTAGCGTAAACCGTCTTCTTCCTCTTCCATTTCTTTAATACGAGCATCGCGCTTTTTCAACTCATTTTCAAGATACTCATTTGCAGCGGCCAATTGTTGAATATTCTTTTCAATGACAACATCAGGAATTGGTTTGTGGTTTACCTTCAACACAATATATCCTACTT
>Ga0181568_10002573_pt1 | contig 16517 bp, 17 predicted proteins | sample 101ome_20_FD_133758 | JGI IMG/M metagenome (GOLD analysis project Ga0181568, IMG submission 133758) | Coastal salt marsh microbial communities from the Groves Creek Marsh, Skidaway Island, Georgia - 101404AT metaG (megahit assembly) | ecosystem: Environmental > Aquatic > Marine > Intertidal... | reverse complement strand
TGTTGACCTCACGCATTCGATCCCGCCATTTGATGTTCGTGCCGGTGCCCTTGCGCTCGCACGTTCGACCGCCTACCTGCCCGAAGGGGTCATCCTCGCCGTCGTCGACCCAGGGGTTGGCACTGATCGAAAAGCAATCGCCGTGGAAGTCGCTGGAGGTGCCGGAGTATTCGTTGCCCCAGACAACGGGCTCATCGCCCCGGCCGTCGCAATTGCCGGAGGCGCAGAGCGTGCCTTTCACATCACGAACTCCGACATCGTGTTGAGCGGAGCCGGTGGCACCTTCGATGGGCGTGATGTGTTTGCGCCAGCAGCGGCCTTCCTCTGTAATGGCGGAGCGATCGAAGACCTTGGCCCCGAACTTGACCCATCGCTGTTGATGCCGTCGGCTATTCCGTTGCCGAGGGACGAAGACGACAAGGTCATCGCCGAAGTGTTGTGGGTTGACCATTTCGGAAATTGCCAACTCAATGTTGGGCCCGATGACCTGCCGGCCACCTGGGGTCCGACAATTTCATTGACCTTGCCCGATACGACCCAGCCTGGAGTCACCGTGGTCAGGTCGGCTCAGATGGCTGCCAACTTCGCCGATATCGGCGGGGGCATCGGCGTCGTAGTTGATTCACTCGGCATGTACGCGGTATGCCTCGATCGTCGGTCTGCGGCCGCCGAACTCGCCCTCGATGTCGGGGAGCAGGTCGTCATCGCCCAAGGTGAAGATGAACTCGTGACGACACCAGTCACATTTGGTCGGTAAGGTCACGGCATGCGCCCCGCAACGACTCTTGCCCTCGGACTGCTGCTGTTGGCCATTTTGGTGGCGGGCTCAGTGTCGCTTCTGCGCCTTTAGTTTCTGCAGTAACATTTGCGCAGTCGAACGATCAAAAAGTATCGAGCGCGACTTTGTGAAGCTGCGCACAAGCGACCTATCATGTAGAGCGATGTCCCCCCATCGATCACGCCGACGCATTCCTGATGCGACCGTCGCCAGGCTTCCGATCTATCTGCAATTGCTGATCGAACAGCTTGAGAACGAGGTCGCAAATATCTCCTCTGACGAACTTGCAACGCTTGCGGCAGTGAACGCAGCGAAAGTTCGCAAAGACCTGTCGTATATGGGCAGTTACGGCACCCGGGGTGTCGGTTACGACGTCGAATACCTCGTCTACCAGATTCGGCGCGAACTCGGCCTCGACCACGAGTGGAGCATCGTCATCGTTGGTGCCGGTCACCTAGGACAGGCTCTCAGCGGCTACGGAGGCTTCTCAGAACGCGGCTACTCCATCGAAGGCGTCTTTGATATCGACGACAAGAAAATCGACGTCACCGTCGGAGGAGTGCGAGTTCGCCACCTTGACGAACTCCCACAGGTCGTCGCTCAGCGCTCGGTATCAATCGGTGTGATCGCAACCCCAGCATCAGCCGCCCAAGATGCCGCTGATCGTCTCGTAAAGAGCGGGGTCACGAGCATTCTTAACTTCGCACCCGTGGTGGTCAACGTGCCGTTCGGCATCAGCGTACGACGAGTAGACCTCTCCGTTGAGCTCCAAATCATCTCGTACCACGAACAACGACGTCTTACCGCAGCGGCGCAACTTCGCGCGGTGAACGGTGATGGCTCGATCAACGCAACGGCGTAGGGCCTTAGCAACATGTCTGTCCTTGTCGTCGGTGTTAACCATCGCACCGCCCCTCTTGACCTCCTTGAACGCATCGCCCTTGATGCACAAAGCGTTGCGAAAGCTGTATCAGGCCTCGTTGCCCTCGACAGTGTTCGAGAAGCGGTCGTTCTCAGCACGTGTAACCGCACCGAGGTCTACGCCGTGGCCGAACTCTTTCACCAAGGCTTCGATGACATCCAGCATTTCCTCGCCACCACCGCTGGCGTTGATCTCGAGACGATTAACTCTCACACGTACGCCGAACATGACGACGCAGCAGCACATCACCTCTTCTCGGTGGCTGCCGGACTCGACTCGATGGTGCTTGGCGAAGGTGAAGTACTCGGCCAAGTAAGAGATGCCTGGGAAATCGCACAGGCAGAGGGGGCAGCACGTTCAACTCTTAACCTGCTCTTCCGCCATTGTCTCGAAACCGGAAAGCGTGCTCGCACCGAGACCGATATAGCGCGAGGAACCGCGTCGATGAGTCACGCCGCCGTAGAAATGGCGGTCGACCACCTCGGTTCTCTTGACAATGTGAGCGTTGCGGTGGTCGGAGCAGGAATCATGGGTGAAGGCATTGCAGTTGCGCTCCACGGCCATGGTGCCCGCCAAATGACAGTGCTCAATCGAACCGAAAAACACGGCCGTTCAATCGCTGATCGTGTGAATGGCACGGTGCAACCATTGGCAGCACTCGATCATGTGCTCGTTGAATCTGATCTCATCATCACTTGCACCGGCGCTCCAGAGCCGATCATCACGACCGAGATGGCTCGGCCTGCGACCTCGCCAGATCGCCCGACCTTGATTATTGACATTGCGGTACCGCGAGACGTGCACCACGAAGTCGCTCAACTCTCTGACCTCACCGTGCTCAACCTCGACGACGTGCAACGCTGGGCCGAACGCGGCAGAGAAGCCCGAACCTCTTCTGTCGAAGCGGTGAAGGCGATTATCTCTGAAGAACTTGACCGTTATGCGATCGCATCGTCTGCAGTGCAGGTGGCTCCGCTTATCTCGGCTCTCCGCTCACATTTCGACAGCATTCGTCGCGACGAACTCGACCGTGTTGCGGGTCGACTCGATGACGATGCGCGCAACGCCCTCGACGTCGTCACCACCCAACTTCTCGCAAAGTTGCTGCACGAACCATCGGTGAGATTGCGCTTAGAAGCTGGCTCACCGCGTGGTGAGCGACTCGCATCAGCGGTAATCGACCTGTTCAACCTCGACGACCCTCTCTCTGGCGACGCCTAGGATCACCATTGGTATGGGTGTGGTCATAAGACTCGCAACGCGTGGAAGTCGTCAAGCGGTCACACAAGCAGAGGGCGTACAGCATGCTCTGTCTCAGTGCGGCGTTGAAAGCGAACTCGTCATCGTTGATACCCACGGCGATCGCACCCAAGCAGCGAATACACCCCTTCACGAGATCGGTGGACAGGGAGTCTTCACGAAAGAGGTTCAACAAGCGGTGCTCGACGGTCGTGCCGATGCTGCAGTGCACTCAGCGAAAGATCTGCCAACCGAACGCCCGCATCAACTTGACATCGCTGCGGTAATGACCCGACGAAGCCCGACAGACGCACTCATTGGGCGCCGGCTCCTCGACCTTGAAGATGGCGCAACGGTGGCGACCGGTTCGGTGCGACGTCGATCCCAGATCGCAGAGATTCGTCCAGACCTCAATTTTTTGGAATTGCGCGGAAATATTGAGACTCGGTTGCAAAAAATTCCCGATAGTGGATCAATTGTGATGGCAGTGTCAGCACTTGAAGTGCTCAACCTCACCAGCCACGTTGCGGAAGAACTGGACCCTGCGGTCTTCGTACCGGCGGTTGGCCAAGGTGCAGTCGCCGTCGAGTGTCGAAACGATTCGCTTGAAGTTCTCGAAGCGCTGGCTGGAATCAATGACGAGAACACCTCAACCGAAGTGACGATCGAACGTGCCTACCTCAGCGAACTTGGCGCGGGATGCTCTGCCCCAGTTGGAGCCCACGTCTCGGGAGGCGTGCTCACCGCTTTCTTAGCCGGCTATGAATCGAATTTCCGAGTATCAATCGAACTCACCGGCGATCTCAAACGAGATATCGCCGCAGCTCGAGCGCTCGCCAACGAGGCCCGGATCACGGTCGGGGTGTGAGACGTTCACGATGAGCGAAGGGTTGCTCCACGGTCGTCGAATTGTGACCACTCGACCCGATGCCGGCGACCTGGAACGACGCCTTGAATATCACGGGGCGACGGTTGTGCACGTTCCGCTCACCAACGTCGTCGATGTCGGTGTGAACACCTCGGTGGATGAGCCCATCGATTGGCTCGTCGTCACATCAGCGAACGGCGCACGTCGAAGTGAGCCGTGGGCGTCGCTCGCATCACATCGATGTGCAGTGGGTCCATCATCGGCGGCAGTGCTCGGAGAAGTCAGTGGAGAAATCGTTGATCTCGTCCCCGAAAACGCCTCAGGTGAAGACCTCGTGCGCTCGTTTCCAGCAGCACCATCGGGTGGAGGGCACGTGGTCATCGTCCGCGGCGAACAAGCATCGGGTGAGGTTCGCACAGGCATCGAACAACTTGGGTGGCGGGTGACCGATGTCGTGACTTACCGAACCCAGCCCATAAAAGTAGATCAGGACACTGCCGAACCTGCAGTGACGTCAGACCTCGTGCTGCTCGCTGCGAGTTCTGCAGCAGCAGCGTGGGCGTCGATATGCCGTACCTACGGGCTGAGCTCACCACCCGTCGTGGTGATTGGGGCACCAACCGCCCGCACTGCCGAGCACGAAGCATTACAAGTAGCTGCCGTCGCAGAACCATCAACGATCGATGGTCTCGTCAGCGCCACGTTGAACTACTTCAACTGACCGTAGAACAACTCACAGATGTGCCGTCGGCGGCCGGTGCTCGTACCATTCGGGTCGTGGCTTTTGATCCCGCACCGTTTCCGGCCCATCGTCCGCGGCGACTTCGTTCGACGCCTGCGATGCGAGACCTTGTCGCGGAAACCCGAGTAGACGTTCAAGATCTCGTTGCTCCGCTCTTTGTTCGAGAGAGTGTGGCCGACCCGATACCAATCTCTTCGCTTCCAGGTGTTGTGCAACACACCGTCGACTCGTTGCGACGTGAGGTCAACGAACTAGCTGAGCTCGGTGTTCGCTCGGTAATGCTGTTCGGCATTCCTGAACACAAAGATGCGACAGGTTCGTCATCGTGTGCAACCAACGGCATCGCTCAGGTCGCACTTGAACAACTGCGGGCAGATGTCGGCGACGATGTTGTGCTCATTTCTGATCTCTGTGTCGACGAATACACCGACCACGGGCATTGTGGAATCATCGATGAGCACGGCAATGTCGACAACGATGCGACCCTTGAGTTGTACGCCGCCGCTGCCGTCGCGCAGGCCGATGCAGGTGCCCATATGGTCGCCCCGAGCGGAATGATGGACGGCCAAGTCGCCGCTATTCGCTCGGCGTTAGATGGCGCAGGCCACAGCAACATTCCAATCATGGCGTATGCAAGCAAGTACGCGAGCGGCCTCTACGGACCCTTCCGCGAGGCCGTCGATGTGACGATCGCCGGCGGTGGAGACCGCAAGGGGTATCAACAAGATTGGCGAAACGGCCGTGAAGCCCTTGTCGAAGTTGCCGGCGATGTCGCTCAAGGGGCCGACATCATCATGGTGAAACCAGCAGTGACCTATCTCGATGTCATTGCAGAGGTGCGAGCAGCAATCGATCTTCCTGTCGCCGCGTATCACGTGAGCGGCGAATACGCGATGATCATGGCCGCAGCAGCAAATGGCTGGATCGATGGCAACGTGGTTGCCCTTGAGCAACTGACTGCGATCAAGAGAGCCGGCGCGGGCATCATTCTCACCTATCTCACTCGGTGGTTTGCAGAAGGCGCCCAGGGAATTTCGTGATCCATCCTTGTGATCCACAGCGCTGCGAGAGCGCAGGATGCACCGCAACGCTGTGCGTCGGGGCGGGCCTCCCTTCAAATGACGAGATATTCGAACGCTCAACCCGTGCAATCCCAGGAGGCGTGAACTCGTCGATTCGAGCGTTCCGCTCAGTGGGAGGGCGACCATACGTCGTTGCGGGAGCCAGCGGTGCACACATCACCGATGTTGAGGGTCGTCGCTACATCGACCTCGTACAAAGTTATGGGGCGGTCATCCTCGGTCACGCTCACCCAGCGGTTACACAGGCGGTAAGCGCTGCCGCCGTCGACGGAACCTCCTACGGTGCGCCGACCCCCCGTGAAATGAAACTTGCTGAAGCAATTCGCGAACGAGTTCCGAGTTGCGAACGCGTTCGATTTATGAACTCGGGTACCGAAGCGACATCAACCGCAGTTCGCCTCGCGCGCGGCTACACCGGCCGCGACCGAGTGGTGATCTTCCACGGAAATTTCCATGGTGCAACCGACGCCTTGCTCGCAGCGGGTGGAAGTGGCGTCGCCACGCTGGGTCTTCCGGGAACCGCTGGCGTGCCGGCAGGTGCCGTCGGCGAAACGATGGTGGTGCCCTACAACGTTGTGCCACAACTTGATGAAGCCGTTGCGGCGGTCATTGTCGAACCGGTTGCGGCAAACATGGGTGTCGTCGAGCCAGTTCCTGGATTCCTCGAAGGGCTTCGTGCAGAGTGTGATCGCGTCGGAGCGGTGCTCATTTTTGATGAGGTCATTTCTGGTTTCCGACTAGGCCCCGGAGGTGCGCAAGAGCGATATGGAGTGAAGCCAGACCTCACCACCTTTGGAAAAGTCATCGGTGGCGGGCTCCCCATCGGAGCGGTCGGCGGTCACCAGGCGATCATGGAAACGTTGTCGCCACTCGGACCGGTCTTCCACGCTGGCACTCTTGCGGGCAACCCGATCGCTACTGCTGCTGGTCTCGCTGCGCTCAACCTTCTCGAACCCGAGGTCTTCTCCGAGCTTGAGCAGCGGGCGAGCGAACTTTCGTCGTTGCTCGACGATGCCTGCAGGTCTGCCGGGGTGCCTGCACACTTTCCCCGTGTCGGCACGCTTGTCGGTGCGTATTTTGGCGATGGTGGCCCAGTTCGTAATTTCGACGATGCAACCACAACCGATGAAGCTGCTTACGCACGATTTTTCCACGCCATGTTGAACGAAGGCGTCGCGATGGCTCCGGGTGCCTACGAGGCCCTCTTCGTGGGTCTCGGACACGATGACTCGGTGATGACAGAACTCGCCTCTGCTGCGCAACGAGCCGCAGTGACTGCTGCCCAAGCGTAAGTAAAACTAGGGTCACAACCGTGATCACCGTTGAAGGGCTGACGAAGCGCTTCGGAAATACTGTCGCTATCGATGATCTGCACTTTTCGGTGCAGCCCGGCCGAGTGACCGGGTTTCTCGGACCAAACGGTTCAGGGAAGTCGACCACCCTGCGTTGCATGGTTGACCTCGATCATCCTCAGTCCGGAAATGTCACATTTTCGGGTAAGCAATACCGACAGATCGAAGATCCGATTAGAACAATCGGGGTGTTGCTCGATGCGTCGTACGTTCACCCGGGACGATCAGCACGCCATCACCTCGAGTGGCTTGCGATCTCAAACCACCTCGACCGGCAACGAGTTGATGAGGTTCTTGCGCTCGTCGGTCTCACCGATGTTGCTCATCGCCGCGTGAAGACATTCTCACTCGGTATGAAGCAGCGCCTCGGACTCGCTGCGACGATGCTCGGCGACCCCGAGGTCGTCATCCTCGATGAGCCAGCAAACGGTCTCGACCCTGAAGGCATCAGGTGGATGCGCGACATGTTGCAGTACCTCGCAGGTCAAGGGCGAGCAGTTCTCGTCAGCAGTCATCAGCTCTCTGAGATGGCACTGATGGCTGAAGACCTTGTTGTCATTGGCCGAGGACGTCTCATCGCGCATGAAAGCGCCGCAGACTTCATTGCCCGTCACACGACAACTCGAATTCGCGTGAGGTCGCCACAGATCGACGTCATCGTGCGGGCGGTGCGGGAGCGTGGTGGCGACGCATCAATAATCAGCGAGACCTCAGATTCCGATGAGGCACTGATCACCGGAGTGTCGATAGCCGACGTTGGTGAACTTGCACACAGCAACGGAGCAGTGGTGCACGAACTATCAGAAGTCACCGACAGTCTCGAAGATGCCTTCCTTGCGGTGACGAGAGACGACCAAGAGTACCGATCGGGGTCGTCGTCATGAAGGCAATCATCGCAAGTGAGTGGCTGAAAGCGCGTACGGTGCGATCGCATTGGGTGTTGCTCATCATCGCGATGATGTTTCCGTTGATCATTTCGACACTGGTCGGGATCTTCAACCCTGATCCTCAATTTGTGTCCTATCGCGACGTTGTATCGATCGTTGCGAGTTCGGGTGCATTCTCGCTGCTGCTGCTCTCATCACTCTGGGTGATCAACCTCACCAGCGAATTCACACACGGAACAATTCGTGTTACCTACGCCGCAGTGCCCGCACGCTGGAAGGTCATCGTGAGCAAAGCTGCCATCGGGACATTGGTGACAACCGTGGTGATGACCGTCTTGTTCTGGCTGAACTTCGGCCTCGGAGCGGCACTGTTGAACAGCCGTGGAGCCACCATCATTGTTGATGGTTGGTTCGACCACTCGTTCAAGGTCTTCGTCGCTCTTGTGACATTTGCGATCATCGTGTCGTGGTTTGGCCTCGGGCTCGGCGTGCTCATCAAGAACTCTCCAGTTGCGATTGTCGTTGTCTTACTGTGGCCCCTCATCATCGAGAACCTGATCGCTCTTGCCTTCGCGTTGAGTGGGTATGAGTCGGCGTGGAAGTGGATGCCGTACCAGACGGCGTTCCAAGGCATCGATGGCGCCTCCGGATTTGATGGTGCCCTCAGCAGACCATGGGGACACCTGTATTTCGCCGCATTTGTGATCGTTGTGGGCAGTATCGGTGTTGTGGTCGATCGCCGCCGCGACGCTTAAGCCGATGCCCCTATAACGATTGGAATAAGGTCACGACCATGCGTGAACGTCTAGAAAATGGAACTGAACTCGAAGTCGTCCGAGTAGCTGGGTCAACTCGCGGACTCGTCGTCGCCCCCGATATTTTCGGCCTTCGCCCGCTCTTTGATGACCTCGTGCAGCGGTTTGCTGACGAGTGGAACATGACAACGATTGCGGTCGAGCCATTCCCAACCGAATCACTCACGGCTGATATCGAGCCTCGCTACGAGGCGGTATCGAGGCTCACCGACGATCGTGTGTTAGGTGACCTAGCCGCAGCGGCCGATCTCACCGGATGCGATGAGGTCAGCCTTGTCGGGTTCTGTCTCGGAGGGATGCACTGCTTCAAGGCTGCCGACCAGGAAAGGTTTGATCGCATCGCAAGTTTTTACGGAATGATTCGGCTTCCTGCGGCATGGAACGGCCCGGGCCAAAGCGAGCCATTGCCCCATGTAGCTGCGTCACCAGACCCCGTGCTGGCCATTATTGGCGACCTTGATCCGTACACCCCGCCCGATGCGGTGTCAGACCTTGAAGCCACCGGCACCCAGGTCGTCCGGTATTCCGATGCGAAACATGGGTTCGCTCACGACTCAAGCCGTCCTGATCACCGAGCCGATGACGCAGCGGACGCGTTCGCTCGAGTGGGCGAGTGGGTACGCGGGAGATAACGCCGAAGAACGCTGAGTTAGCGGGCGCGAATCGAGAGTTCGTTGCGCTGAAGAATGCGATAGTTACGGTCATGCTGTTCGAGCCAGCCGAGCCGTACGAAACTCGAAATCGCTTTGTTGACCCGCTCGCGTGATGCACCGACCATTCCCGCAAGTTCTTCCTGAGTGACTGGAATCGTGAACTCATCTTCGCCCTCTGAGAGTTCGATGATGCGTTTCGCAGTCCGACCCGTCACATCCAAAAAGACAGAATCAGATAATGCTTCGTCCATTGTGCGAAGACGCTGTGCAAGCATCCGAGCCGCCGCCCACACCAAGTCGGGCTGCTCATCGAAGATCTTTCTCACGTCGTCATAACGAATTTCGAGGATGCTCGTCGGTTCGATTGCTCGAGCTGTTGCGGAGCGAGCACCACTATCGAGGAGCCCGAGTTCACCGAAGAGGTCGCCTGAGTCCATGAGGGCAACAACACTCTCTCGATCGTCGACTTCTGAGGTCATCACGATGGCGATTCGACCCGACAACACAATGTGAAGCGAATTAGGTTCATCACCCTCATTGAAGAGCACATCTCCCCGGACGAGTTCTTTCACTTCAGCAGCAGACACCAGACCATTGAGAGTGTCGTCATGCACCTCAGAGAAGATCGGCACACTCTGTAGTGCCGTCAGCGGATCAAGGGGTGGTGTTGGATTCTGAGTCACTGTGCCCTCATGGTACTACCCTGCGGCTCAATGACTTCTAGCGAGCAACCTCAACACGGCCATGTCTGGTCGATCGTGGTCGGCGCAGGAAGTGGCGCGCGCTTCGGCGGAATGAAGCAATATGAGACGCTTGGCGACACCCGAGTAATCGATCGGTCGGTGTCGGCCGCTCGAGCGGTGAGTGATGGCGTTGTTGTGGTGGTGCCGGCAGGTGACGTTGAACGCGAAGGTGGCATTGCGGGAGGGGCTTCGCGAAGCGAAAGTGTTCGCAATGGGTTGGCCCAAGTTCCTGCTGATGCCGACATCGTGTGCGTTCACGACGCAGCTCGCCCCTTTGCATCAACAGACCTTTTCGAACAGGTCATCGCTGCAGTTCGCAACGGTGCTGATGCGGCGATCCCCGCGGTTCCCGTTACCGACACCATCAAAATTGTTGCTTCCGATGGCAGTGGCACGGTCGAGTCGACTCCCGATCGATCAACGCTTGTTGCGGTCCAGACGCCACAGGCGTTTGCCGCGGTGGCACTTCGACGAGCCCACGAATTGGACGACGGCACCTCAACCGCAACCGATGATGCGATGCTGGTCGAGAGAGCTGGCGGTGTCGTCGTGGTGGTTGACGGAGAGAGTTCAAACCGGAAAATCACCACTCAAGACGATCTTGAATGGGCGCGGCGAGAGGTTGAACAATGATTTCTGACATCCGTGTGGGCCAAGGATTTGATATCCATCGGTTTGGTGACGAAACAGATCGCCCCCTCATTCTCGGCGGCGTTGAGTTTCCTGGTGAGCGGTCACTCGTCGGGCACTCCGACGCCGATGTCCCTGCGCATGCGATTACCGATGCGCTGTTATCGGCCCTGCAACTCGGCGACCTTGGTGAGCGATTCCCCGATACCGACCCGCAATGGGCCGGAGCAAATTCAATCGAGATGCTACGAGCAGTCGCTTCTGAAGTTGTGTCACTCGGATGGACGATCAGAAATGCATCGGTCGCGATTGTCTGCGAACTTCCAAAGATCGCGCCAGTGAGAGAAGAAATGCAACGCAATCTCGGTGCAGCCTGCGCAGCGCCAGTCACCGTGACCGGTCGCCGAGCCGAAGGCCTTGGTGCCATCGGTCGCTCGGAAGGCATTGCCTGTTGGGCAAGCGTGGTGGTGACGCGATGAACGCCCGAAGAAACAGCGGTGGAGGTTCGCGCGGTGGCCAACCTCGAAAGAATGCTCGTAACGGTTCGCGCCCTTCAGGTAAAGCGGGCGGGCGTCAAGGTCCTCGCAGTCGAGGAGCAGGTCGAACAGGAGCGGTTCGACGCGATGACGAACCACGCACCTCGCGACCAAAAACTCTCGGTGGGTCACAGATTGAAGGCCGTCAGGCCGTTCGGGAGTTGCTGCTCGCCCAGCGCCGCAAAGTTCAAGAGATTTGGATCTCGTCTGAGCTTGAGGGTGACGAAGCACTCGACGACATCGTCGGTCTCGCAAAAGCGAATCGAGTGCCGGTTGCGTACGTAGCCCGGCGGCGCCTTGAAACCGCTGCACGTTCGGAAGCCCCTCAGGGAGTGCTCGCCCGGGCGGCAGAGGTTCCCGAAATTGATCTTTCGCGTCTGATCTCTCGACGCGAGGGCCGCGCTCCGTTTCTTGTTGCGGTCGATGGTGTGACCGACCCGGGAAATCTTGGGGCAATCATGCGCAGTTGCGAGGGCGCAGGAGTAGACGGCATTGTCGTTCCCCGTCACCGAGCTGTTCATATCACTCCGACAGTCGCGAAGGCTGCTGCGGGAGCGGTCGAGCATGTAGCGGTAGCAGTGGTGCCCGGGCTTCCGGCTGCGTTGTCGCGCATGAAAGATCAAGGCATTTGGATCGTTGGTCTTGACGACGCAGCCGATCGCAGTCTGTTTGAACTTGGGGATCTTGCCGCCGAAGGTATCTGTGTGGTGCTCGGAGCCGAGGGAGCTGGGCTGTCGCGCCTTGTTCGGGAGCGTTGCGATCTCATTTGCGCAATTCCGATGCATGGTCGGGTCCAGTCACTCAACGTGTCAGCGGTAGCGGCACTCGCCACGTATGAAGTTCGTCGCCATCGGTAGTTCTTCGTTAGGGCAGGAGTGACCACTTCAGCCAGGTGAGGCAGAGGCTCTACAGTTGGTGCTCGTGCCTGGTGATCACACGGAACGCGGACAACTTCGCCGTCGACAATTCCTCACTGGGCTCGGTGCCGGGGTGGGCGCTGTTCTTGTAGCTGACATGCTTCCTTGGCAGACGCCAGCATTGGCGCTCGCCGATGACCTTCCGGCGGGAGCGAGCACGTTCGTTGCGTTAGATCGTCAATTTCGACTTGCCGATACGCGGCAGCCGGCAAACGGCCGGTATCCCTACGTCACCACCGCGACAAGTAAGGGTCGGCATATTCGAGTGCAGGTGACCGGGAGATCAGGTGTGCCGATGGACGTCACTGCTGCAGTGCTGACGATCACAGCAATCAATGATGCGGGTGACAACTTCGTGACGGCCTATCCGTCGGGGGTGACGAGACCTGATGTGTCAATCCTCAATATGGCGGGCGAAAACCAAGTTGTTGCGAATCTGGTCACCGTTCAACTCGGCAGTGACGGGTCGGTTGAAGTTGAAAGTGACGACGATTGCGAACTCATCGTTGATGTCGCCGGAGTGTTCGTACCGACATCTGCGCCAGTGCGCTCAGGTCGTTATGTCGGATGGGATACGCCGTCGCGCATCGTTGATTCCCGACAACTCCGCGAAGGCAAACCAGCCGCAGGAGGAACGATTTCTGTTGCGATGCCAGAGACGGTGCCTCGCGATGCAACAGCGGTCACGGTGAATCTCACCGTTACTGACACCGAGGGTTGGGGATTCCTCACCTGCTACCCATTTGGTCAGACCGAGGTACCAGATTCGTCGAACGTGAACGTCGACGGTGCAGACCAGACACGGGCAAGCTCGGCGGTTCTGCGGCTAGGAGATGCTGGAGGCGACCGAGGTTTCACCATCTGGACGTATAGCGGCGCACACATCATCGTCGACCTGCTCGGTTACTTCACCGGTGACGAAAGCGAAGTGTCATCAGATGGCTTATTTGTACCCGCCACTCCCGAACGCATCGTTGACACGAGAAAACCCGAGCCACAACGACTGTGGCAGAACTGGATGCTCGAAGCACCGGCACCGGGGGCGTCTGCAACATCTGCGTCCTCGCTCGTGTTGAACATGACGGCAGTCGACGCATTGGGATGGGGCTACCTTTCGGTTGCGCCCGCCCGAACCTATCGCTGGTCGCCGTCGGTGTATCCAGAAACGTCCAGTGTCAACTACACCTCTCGTGGGATGACTGTTGCGAACCAAGTGGTGACGCGAATCACCGAAGGGTCAGGGTTCTCGGTCTACGCATATGAGGGATGTCATGTGCTTGCTGATTACTTCGGCTACTTCACTGGCACACCACGCCAACCGATTGTGGCGGCACCGTCGAACCCCACACCACCATCGATTGGGCCCGACTGGCAGCTCACAATCCCGAGAATTGGCCACCACAGCACCGTCCGTGACGGTGACTCGAATGAAGTCACCGACGCCGGCGATACATGGCATTGGTCGGGCACCGGAGACATGGGGCAGGCTGCCAATGTCGCAGTATTCGCTCATCGAACAACTGCAGGCGGATCATTCCGAAATCTTCACCTTCTCAACCCAGGTGACACCGTTGAGGTCACGACCACCGATGGAAGGGTCTTCACCTACGCGGTCGTGGAACGACATCTCACATCCGATGACCGAGATGAAATTCTGGAGGCCACCCGCTCACTACCAACCACATCAATATCGCTCATTGCATGCAGCCGAAAAAACTTCTTACCGACAAGCCTCGCCTATCGGATCATCGTGAACGCACAGCTCGTCGGCTGGCGAGAAATCTGAGGCCTCTCATTTGACCAAGTGAATCGTGGTACCCAGTAGCGGTGACGGGGGGTGACCTCTAGCCTTACGAGGGCAATTCGATGAATTGTTTCGCCGGGTTAGCTCAGTTGGTAGAGCACTTGACTTGTAATCATGTGGTCGCGAGTTCGATTCTCGCACCCGGCTCCATTGCCATCAGTGTTGATGCTGCTCATAGATCGCTCCCAGATGGTGAGCGACGACATCAGTAAAGACAACCGGCTCGAACAGTGGCCCATCGCCACCTACGCACGTGGGAAGCGGCGCGATTTCGGTCAACATGTGCGGGTCGCAGAACAAGACGCACGAATACCGGTCACTGTTGCCACGATTGCGTACCCGGTGGGGCGTCGCCCTCAACCGACCGTTACTCCACCGATGCAGCATTGAACCGGCGTTCATCACGAATGCTCCATCGATGGGCTCAACATCGATCCACTCATCGCCACCCTTGGCGACCTGCAGTCCACCGGCGGAATCTTGAGCGACGAGAGTGAGTGCGCCAAAGTCGGTGTGGGGTGCGGAACCGAAAACGTCTTCGGGGGCATCAACCATCACCGGTGGATAGTGGAGAAGCCGGAACCATGTGGTTGGAGTTGAAAACGTATCGATGAGTGCCCCCTCGGCACCGAGTCCGTGATCGATGAGCGTGAGAACCGTTAACGCGACGTCTCGCATGGCGTCATGACATCTCGTCACCGGTTCGCGGAAGTTGTCGAGGTGAGGCCACTGGTTTGCGCCGGCAAGAGGGGTGCGAAGCGCAACCTCACGAGAATCTGGATTGTCGTCCCGCATCATCATGAACGACTCGCTTCGATTCGCTGCGGTCGCTGGCACCACCTCTGATGAACGGTCGACGGCGGTGCCATCTGCGATGTAGCCGCGATGATTGTGGTCGAGCGCAATGGCCATCTTTTCGTCGAGTTCAAGAGCGTGAAAACGTGCCGATGCATCGAATGCGGCATCGATGGTGGATTGGGCGACACCATGGCCGATGATTTGAGCAAACCCGATCTGAGAGTACGCCTCAATGATGGATGAGGTGACGACATCATCAGGTTGTTGAAGATCGATAACAGGAATCGATGTGCTCATGATGAAGTGGACATTATCTCCCTTTCCTTCGCTCTCGTTTGCGCGAATCGGGCGACCCCGTTGGACGCGGTACTGTAAGGGGATGGCGGTTAAAAAGGTCAACGTGTCGAGCGGAGTTGCGCTCCGCACGCGAGCAGTAGTGGCTATCGCGATTTGTGGCTCAGTCATTGCAGCATGTGGAGGTGACGATGCCGCTGAGGTCGTCACCACGACGACCGAAGCATCGGTTGAAACGACCGCTGCGCCAGCGGTGACGACAACAACTGTTGAGGAGACAACGACAACCGCAGTCCCAGAAATTGTCACCGACGGAGCGGTGGTCATCGTGGCCAACGCCAGCAGCATCAACGGGTCGGCCGGCCGAATGTCAGAACTCCTCGCCGCCGAGGGTTTCGATATGGGTACGCCAACCAATTCCACCGAAGGCGCGCTCGGAGCATCGAAGATTTACTACATCGATGACGACGCAGCATTGGCGGTCGCGGAGTCTCTCGTTCGGGCATTCGGGGGAGTCATACAACTCGTAGAGATGCCAGCAGTGCCACCGATCAGTTCGTCAGAGCTCGGTGACGCTGGTGTGATCGTTGCCCTTGGCGACGACTTTGCCGATCAGCTGCTGCCGGGTGTCGCCACCAGCACTCCCTGAGCACATCGCTTAGTTCACGATTTCTCGTACACGAGCCATCAATACATCGAGCGCTGGCCGATTAAGCCCGCCTTCCGGAATGATGACATCGGCATGGGCGCGACTGGGCTCGATGAAGTCCTCATGGCTTGGTCGAACGGTCGCAAGATATTGAGAGATGATGCTTTCTTGAGTTCTCCCGCGCTCGACAACATCGCGTTCGAGACGACGGATGAACCTGAGATCGGCGGGGGTGTCGACAAACACTTTGAGGTCGAACTGGTTGCGCAGTTCGGTGTTCCACAGCACGAGAATTCCTTCGACGACGACGATGCGGGCAGGTCGGACGACTTCAACGATGTCGGTTCGGTCGTGGATGGTGTAGTCGTACGTCGGAACAGGCGCTGGGCGCCAGTTGAGCAATTCGTCGAGATGCTCGTTGAGCAAATCCCAATCGAACGCTGAAGGGTGGTCGTAATTCGCTGCAGCCCGTTCTTCCATCGGCTGCTCGGTCCGTGAAATGTAATACGAGTCAAGCTTGACGAGAGCAAGTTCATCGGCACCCATCGAGTCGGCGAGGCGCTCAGCGATCGTGGTTTTCCCAGATGAAGTACCTCCGGCAACTCCGATGATGAACGGTTTGTCAGACACGTTTGGAGAGGATAATTCATGCCGAAGGCCAGAAGCTTTTAGATGGTGCTTGTAACTGCACCCTCTGAGCGGTAATTCTTGTGAGGTGATCACAGATCGTCAGCGAGCCGTACTCGAATTCGAACGCACATGGTGGACGCTTGACGACACCCGCGAACGAGCAATTAGGGCGCGATTT
>Ga0181568_10002570_pt1 | contig 16529 bp, 10 predicted proteins | sample 101ome_20_FD_133758 | JGI IMG/M metagenome (GOLD analysis project Ga0181568, IMG submission 133758) | Coastal salt marsh microbial communities from the Groves Creek Marsh, Skidaway Island, Georgia - 101404AT metaG (megahit assembly) | ecosystem: Environmental > Aquatic > Marine > Intertidal... | reverse complement strand
CTTTTGCCGAAACCAAAGGGAAAGAGCGGGCTAGGGTCAACGTCTAAATGGTAGGCCGTGTTACCGGTTGAATATTGCTTCGCCCCAATCGGAATATCGTCAAGAAACTGCACTTCTCCCTTGAGTGGCGGTCGACCGGTATGCCCTCTTCCGTAATAAATGGGAACCTGGCCGACACTCCGTGGCAGCGTGACCGGCAATCGACCACTGGGGCCCGAGTCACCAAGGAGCAGGTCAGCCACCGCGGGACCAGTACCCGACCCAGGGTGAAAACAAAACAGCACCGCATCTGCGCGCTCGACCGCGTCGGCTAACTCGAGCGGTCGCCCTGCCAGAATGACGACAATGAGTTTTTCTGCCGCATCCGCCACCGCATTGAGCAGCCGGATTTGATCACCAGGCAAATCGAGCCGACTTCGGCAATGCGCTTCACCCGATAAAATGGCTTCCTCTCCTAACACCAATACGGATTGGGCAGCCTTTGCTGCTATGCCCGCGGCTTCTTCAATCCCGCCCTCATCCATACCTCGACTATGGCTCAGCCCGGCACTGTGCATGAGCGAACCTTGCCATCGAGCTCTGAGTGCTTCCAGGATCGAGACCGACACTTCCGGGTCAGCATCGAATGACCAGGTACCGAGCTGCTCTTCACGTTGATCCGCAAGAGGACCAATAACCGCCAGTGAATCGCTACCATTCATGATCGGTAGGGTGCCACCCTCATTCGTCAGCAAGACGCAGCTCTCGCTCGCTAGTTCTGTCGCACTATGTAACAGCGCATCAATCGCGGGCTCCATCGACTTCTTCTTTTGAGGCTCATGAAGGCCTGCCAAGTGCTTGGTGGTCAAAATTTCAAGTACCAAAGCATCGAGCTGCGCTAGATTTTCCGGATCCTCATCAACAAGCTCAGCAACAAAGCGCTCATAAAGGCCACTCATCATATCGATATGAACGCCAGCATTGAGCCCGAGCTGCGCGGCCTCTTTTCCATCTTCAGCCACCCCATGAACGGGCAGTTCCGCGAGCGCGGCCCAATCGCTCACGATGACGCCATTAAACCCTAGCTGGTCACGAAGGAATGTTTTAAGCAGTCTCTGATTCCCTACGCCCGGCTGGCCGTTGATGTCACTGAAACTCGGCATCACTGTGATGGCGCCCGCATCGAAAGCCGCGGCAAATGGTGGGAAATAAACATTGAACAGTTCAATGTCTGAAATATAGGTGCGGTTGTAATCTAGACCGCTCTCGCTCGCCCCATAACCGGCAAAGTGTTTCGGACAGGCAAGCAAAGATTCCTCGGGCAACGCCTGCAGCCCTCTGACAAAGGCCCCAGCCATAACGCTGGTCAACCAAGCATCCTCACCAAACCCCTCCGCGATTCGACCCCATCTTGGATCGCGACACACATCCAGCATGGGTGCAAATGTCCAGTTAATCCCTCGCGACCGAGCCGTGGCTGCGGTCAACGTGCAAAACTCTTCGACCTTGACTGGGTTCCAAGTGGCCGCAAGCCCGAGGGGAATGGGTGCCATGACTTCGAATCCGTGGACGACATCACGACCGACGAGCAGCGGAATACCCAATCGGCTCTCGCCTGCCGCCGCCTGAAGGGCTTCTATTTCAGAGGGATCGACCACATTCAGCACGCTGCCGACACGCCCGGCGGCAACCGCTTCCACTAGCGCTGCTGACGCTGAATCACTCGAGATTTGATTCAGCTGGCCGATCTTTTCCGCTAGTGTCATCTCAGCGAGTACATTGCGGGCCCAGGCGTCTGCCGCATCGCGACGGGCAGGGTCATGCCCCTCCAAGGTATTGTGAAGCCTCATGAAAATCTCTTATCGACCTTGCGTCGACTGCCGAACAACCACGTCACAGGAAAAGCGCGTGGGTCCATCATCAACCGATACTCCATTGACAGTCTTAATCAACCGATCAACCGCCGCCTTCACCATCTGATGAATCGGCTGACGTACGGTAGTCAGCGGTGGCCAGATCCTCTGCGCTAGAGGCGTATCGTCGAACCCCACAACCGAGACATCATCGGGCACATCGATGTTGCGTTCTCTCGCCTCAAACAAGACACCAGCAGCCATATCATCATTACTGGCGATGATCGCCGAGGGTGGTTCGGCTTGGCCAAACAGATGACGTGCCGCCAACCGGCCGGACTCAAAATCAAAATAACCCGAGACGATCAACTCTTCATCGATACTTACGCCATGCTCACGGCATGCTCGCTGAAATCCAGCAAGCCGTAAGCCCGTTGCTCCGTGTGAATCAATACCCTTAATGAACCCTACTCGAGTGTGACCTTGCTCCAACACGAGCGAAGTAATGGAGTAGCTCGCGGACTCGTCATCAGCAAAGACCTGTATGAAATTAGGATTCAGCTCTCTTGGCGAGATTTGTGCAATCGGGACGTTTAGGTCCTCGAGCAGCATTTGTACATCGCGAGAGTCAGCGAGCGGAACGGGCAGCACAACGCCCCCGAGACTCGACTGCCTAACAAAATCTCTAATCGTGTCTAAAAGCCTATTTTCAGGCTCCGTGATCGGACGGAGCAGTAAGGAGTAGCCGGCTTGCTCGCAAGCGGCAAGGGCGCCGCCCAGCACCTGCTTGATGTAGCTGAATTCCTGCGGATCTTGGTACACCAATCCGATCGCGTAAGACCGTTGGCCCGATAGCCCTCTCGCCGCTACATTGGGGCTATAGCCCAACTTCTCGACAGCAACGAACACCCGATTGCGAGTGTCTTGTTGGACGTTCGGTTCAGCATTGATGACGCGAGAGACGGTTTTAATGGATACGCCGGCAAGCCTCGCTACATCATGGATTGTTGGGCGCTTTTTTATGACGGAATTCATGCGCTCTCCCCCCTTGCTCCATCATGCCAATGACAGTGCGGGACGCGCCATGGTCTGCCAATCGCGTCAGTGACATGAGCTGTCGCCGTCAGGGGCATTGGGAATCTAGGTCCGCCTATCATTAACCACCTGCCATCTTTTGCAACGCCTCAATAGAGCTAGCGTCATTGTGACGGTAAACCCTCGCGTGTTCGATCTCCATTCTCACAGGGAAGATTGAATCATCGATTGGACCACCCGCTCGCCCCCAAGCTCCACCTATTGCGACATTCAGAATTAGGTGAAAGGGATGATCAAATGGCCAAGCAGTCCAGTCTGCATCGGTTGGCTTTTGATATCGAAAGTAGTGGGTTCCATTCATGTAGGCATCAATACGATCCGGCCCCCAAACCAAAGAATAATCGTTGAACGATTGATCAACAGGCGAAGCGACGATTCGCCCTTTTCGTTGCTCCCAGTTGACCCAATAGCCTGATTTGGTGTGAACGGTCGCGTGCACGTGATTCATCTGGTACCCAACATGCTCCATGATGTCGATCTCTCCAGAATTAGGCCAGGCATCGCAGTTTGCGACTCCCTGCCAGCGCTCTCCCTCGCCACAGTTCGATGCGTACTTGAAAGGGTCCGATGGCAACATCCAGATAGCAGGCCATGTCCCTTGCCCCCTGGGTAGACGGGCACGCACATCGATCCGTCCGTATTGAATATCAACCTTGCCCTTAGTCGTAATTCGGGCGGAGGTATAAGTTGACGCGCCCTCGCCTGCCTGGCTGTGCGCCTCGATAATTAGCTTGCCGCCCTCAACCCTTAAGTTTTCTTTTTTGTCCGTGTAGGCCTGATCTTCATCATTGACCCGCCTTGGCTCCCATCGCTCGATGTTCCACGAAGACAGGTCAAGCTCTGTACCATCAAAGTTGTCTTCCCACACGAGCGTAGACGAGTCCGCTTCGGCTAGTAAACGGGTAGGCTCTATTTCCAGCGCGCCCAATATCGGTTGCCCTTTAACCGGTACCAACCGAACGTCGAGCGTCCCATCCGTCACCTCAATATTGGGTATCGTCACGGTCAGCGCAGACCTTGCTCTTCCATCCCGGAATAGCACTACATCAAGCGCATCTAATTGCTGAGATCCCTCGACTGCTACTGCAAAGACTCGATCACCAGCTTTTACGTCATCATCCGGTTCCGCAAAATGAAGCGTTAAGGAGTAGCTCCCCTCCGGCACGGAGCGCCCGACTGAAATGGGCCCTTCTAGATAAGTTTGATAAATCGCAGGATCGTTGGAACCAAATATTTTTTTAATCGAGCCTGCACGAAGCGCTCCACGAACCTCGGACGCAAAGAATGTTTTTCCATCGGACTGATCAATCTGAGGGCCGCCAAAATTAAGACGGTAGACGGAAGTAGACGGCGATTGTACTTCGCAGCCGACCAGTGAAAGTAATGCCAAATACGCGCCGAGCACTACAATCCGCGCTCTTACCATAGTGAATCCCTCATGTTAATCCGATTCAAACGTGCAGCGAGGCTTAACCAAATACTTTGCGAACTGCATCTCGATAGTTGCGGCTGACTTTCAGTTGTTTTCCATTTGTTAGCTCAAGTAGCCCGGCGCCCTTTGGGAGCGCTGCTATGCTCGCGATCTTATCGACATTCACCACGGTAGATCGATGAATCTGAACGAACGCTCGTGGGTCAAGCTTTTGAACCAACTCTCGCATTGTGCTCCGCATCACAAGCGTTTCACCCTGTGCATGAATGCACATATAGTCACCAGCTGCATCAACCCAATCGATGTCGTCAAATAGAACCACCTTGATGACGCCACTATCTCTTACTAATAATTTGCGACGCATTCGATCTTGCCGCGAAGAATCTGTACTAGTGGCCACCTCATCTTTCAACATATTGCTCGACGATGAATAGTCCACCTGATGTTCTTGTCGATGACGTTGATAAGTCCTTTCGCGGACGCGCTGCACTGTCCGACTTAGGCACGATTCGTCGAGAGGAGTCGCGTTGTACTCGAAAATTTGAACGTCCAAGCTGGTGGAATCCCAGTTAGACTTGCCAGTAACAAAAAAGATTCGAGTGTCGGCGTTGGTATGAAGAGCCCGAGCAACCTCAAGCGCACTATACCCTTCTATTTCTGTATCGATAAAGAGAAGGTCAGGCTTTTGTTGTAGGCATGCGCGCAGCGCATCTTTACCGCTTGAACATTCAGCGATTACATCTAGCCCCGATGTCTGGTTAACCTTCGCTCGTACCAGATCCGTAATCTCCGATCTGCTGCAAGCAACCACCGAGTGCAGAGTGGTACTTGTGACTGCTGAAACCAACTGATTTTGAGCAATTGTTGATGCCATCCGTGTTCTCCCTATTCCATTAGGTGAGGCCTTGCTGAGGACTATGCTCCGTTACGCCGAGGCCCTGTCCGCTAGCTCCTTGTGACGAGACTAATTTCCACTTCGCGCTTCCCGGCATGAGCAAGCTCAGCCTATTTCGATCTTTACAGGCAGGTTGATCGAATGACAGCGCTGTCATTTTAACATCCACCGCCTTAGCGAAATTAACGCAGTTGTTTTAATTAATTATGACAACGTTGTCAATTTTAGGTGCTAATTTGAGTTCACACCAACTAGTGCGTTGTCTAGATTTATGAGGCGTAGCCTCATAGTCGTAATGTTAGTGTCGGTAGAGACACCAGGTCCGGAAGTTGACAAGACTGGCTCAACTAAGCGGGCACCTTGCAGTAATTGTCGATGAATCTCTGATGCTCTGGCAGACTTCTGACCATATTTCCTACAGAAGACTCTATCCCCTTCAGGAATTCCTCAAGCTCCTTTTCTTCCATCATATTCACAATAGGATGATATTGTTCCGGCTCTAACCCTTGTCCGAACATCACTGCGGTCCAGCTTGCCTCACCAAATAGCTCGTTAGGAGACCTAAACACTCGACCGGTTTCCCTAAAGAGGTCAATTCGATGCTGAAGAGAAGGGGGAACAGTCATTTCGCGGCACTTTATCCAAAAATCTGAATCCTGCCTTTGATTCACATGATAATGCAGAATGATGAAATCTCTCGTGTGCTCGATTTCCTGACGCATCTGTTGATTAAATTCCTCAACGTCGGGAGCTCTGATGCCGTCTGAAGGAAACATTTGAAGCAGTCTGATAATCCCCTTTTGAATAAGGTGGATGCTCGTTGACTCTAGAGGCTCTAGGAACCCCGAAGCCAACCCTAACGCAACACAATTTTTGTTCCAGTGCTGCCTACGAGTCCCCGAATGAAATTTGATAACTCGCGGCTCGGTTCTTACTTTTCCCTCAATATTCCCGAGTAGTACATTGGTGGCCTCATCGTCTGACCAATGATCACTACTAAAGACCAAACCGTTGCCAACTCTGTGCTGTAGGGGAATGCGCCATTGCCAACCAGCTTCTCGCGCAATCGAGCGAGTGTAGGGCACCGGAGGTCCGACGGATTCGGTCTGTACCGCGACGGCACTATTACATGGCAACCACTCAGACCAACTCTCGTAACCCGTTTTGAGTGTTTGTTCAATCAAAAGACCTCTGAAACCGGTGCAATCGACAAACAAGTCTCCGTCAATTTTTGCTCCACCCTCCAATTCTATGCTTTCGATATAACCGGTGGCACCGTTCTGGGAAACTGTCTTTATCTTGCCCTCCACACGTCGAGCACCGTGGGTCTCTGCGATTTCTCGCAAAAATCGTCCGTACAATCCCGCGTCAAAATGATAGGCATAATTCAATCCGTCTTTCGGCAACACCGCGAATCGGTTGTTCGTTGCAGCAACCCATTCTTTGCAGTAATTTCCATAGTCGTCCGCGTAGCCTAAAGCCTTTCCTTTCATCCAAAAGTGTTGGAATCCTGCGGCCCAAAGGTCTTGTCCGTAAAAGCCAAAGGGATGGATGTATTGTTCCCCTAAGTTTTTCCAATTTTCGAACCGTATGCCGAGTTTGAAAGTCCCTTGAACGGCCTTGATAAACTCCTGCTCCTTGATCTTTAACAGATTATGTAGGGTCAGCAATGGCGGAATGGTCGCTTCTCCAACGCCAACAGTGCCAATCTCATCTGACTCAACCAAAGTAATATCGATGGTTTTACCCATCAGTTTTGCAAGCGAGGCCGCTGCCATCCACCCCGCCGTTCCACCCCCGGCGATTACAACTTTCTGAATTCGATTATTCATTACATTCTCTTTTTTTAATCTACAGTTGGCTCAGTTCTTTGATCACCCTCGCTTTCAGGGTGTCTGCAATTTTTTCTGTCAGGGGAGCGAGGATTCCTTTCGCTTTTTCCGGAATGTGATCAAACTCATTCACATCCATTTCAAACACGTAGTAGTCAAACAGCCGCTTCCAATGCTCTTTTTGCTCTTGCGGTATATCGCGTATCGCCAGAAGTGTGTGCATTAACGCGTTTAACGGAGACCCTAGATAGCCTGACGATTCCGTCCACCACAAGTTCACCATCATATTAATAGCATCGAGGGACTCCACTTGATGCCACCACATTGAGGGAATAAACAAGGCGTCTCCGGGACCTAACTCAGTCTCCAGCCCTACCTTTTGCGCCAACCCAAACTTCGGATGCTGCCCCAAGTTTGGCTGGCTAAGATCAACCGTACTGATTGGTTGCCCCGCTGGAGTAAGATCGAGCGGGCCAACATAGAGGTTGGCTAATTGATCGGGAGGAAACAGCGTAACTTTTCGCCTCCCACCCACCACGCATATGAGATTGTGCGGGAAGTCAAAATGGGGTGCTATGACCGTTTTCGACCCTAGCCAAAAACTTTCTACTGTCTCTGGGTTACGCTTTTGAATATGATTTTCGCGGGAAAAGTCGGGTAGCCACAGATCCACAGGACTCGAACCAACATAAACTGCCGCTGGCTCTGCATCATCTTGTTGCGAAATCAATCGATCTAGCACTTTCTCAAGCGGAATTCTCCCGCTCTTGAAATTTAATTGGGTCAATTCGTCGGAATAGCCAAAGCGACCAGAAATCTCTGGCTCGCCAACATACACTGTTACAGGACGATCATTTGCAAACCGCCTCACATAGTTAAGGCCTTGCTCGCCCGATTCATCGAAAGATTTAACAACAGGCCAATGTTCTACAAGCGCACGAATCACAACTGGTTCAAACAATGCGACGAATTGGTCGGACAACCCGCCCCAATCTTTGCCCGAAATCTCCCGCACTCGATTCATATCAGTCAAAGACCTCCAGACCGCTGGATTGCCGTAACCGCTGATTCTTGCGATCGATTAAGTTTTGTAAGTTTGGTAACGAGGCAACCATCATGAACACAGGAGCCAAAAACCCTCTTTCTGACATTAATGCTAGTTGCTCGCCCGACAACCTTTGCAAGGCGTCCTCGTTGATCGTAGAGAAACCCAATAATTGATTTCTGTCTCCGTTTTCGAGCGTTATATCAAAAGAAACAGACTCAATAAGATCGAATTGCAGCAGCGTATCCACAAAGTGTCTTTCATGCTTTAGTCCCTCATCTAATTGCTCTAACAGGCCAACCACCTGCTTTAGAAATTCGGATCGATTGCCGTATTCGTCAAACAGCGGCTCCCCTGCTTCGGTTCCGACCCTGGGATGAGCGACATCAAGCGCGAGCAATCTCTCTTCGTCGCCATCGTGCGGCCCAGCGTAGTGGATCAAAAAAGGCTCCCTCTTTAACATGGCAGGGACATAGTTGGCGCCCCAGCCTGCGTCATCAAGGTACAAGTTTTCGCCAGCCTCAAAGCCCAAAAGGCCTACTGCTCTGTAATCGTCTGAGCCTACCGACTCTAAAAGAATTGGGAATGCCGTTTGCAACATTCGGAACTCAGCAGGGAACGCATGAACCTTCATCACACTATCACCCAATGACGCCGAGCGATGGGTGAGCACCTTTAAAGCTGAATGATCGGTACTATTGACGATTTGAAATGTCGGTTCGTGCCCCACGTGTGTTGCCTCCTCTGCGCTAAGCGTTCGCTGCAATATGCGTAAGCAGATCGCGATTGGTGGGTAACCGCTGCACGAGCTCTTCTCGCTTACGCCTTAATTGACTCTCGAGCTCGAGCGAACTTTTACCTTTTGGCTGCTGGCAGAGCGACGGAGCGGAGTTGGCTGGGCGGCACATGCCATAAAGAACATACTGATAGCTTGCGGCTGGAAACAGCTCGTCTACCCTGGGGAAGTCCTGTATCGCGGGGATTTGATGCTTCCAAATCTCTAGACTATCCAGCAGGTCCTGAGGGCAATGTTCGGGCAACCTGTGGCTAATCCAGTAGTCACTATCGCTTCTCGAACTCAGCACATAGTGCAGTTTCAAAAAAGCAACGATTCTTTCCCAATGATGCGTCATTTTGCTGTTGAACTTTCGGGACACTGGGGGCATAGCTTCCCAAGCAGCGGTTAGGTGCTCGACGATAAACTCTGCAGATTGCTCTATCATCGCGATTGCAGAAGCCTCCAATGGCTCGACGAAGCCGGCGGACAACCCAACCGCAACAACATTGTCCTGCCAAAACACCTCTCGATACTTCGATTCGAACTTAAGCACTCGAAAAGCGAGACTCTTTAAATCCAATTCGGGCGAAGTAGCTACCAAATAACGCTCGAGAGCGAGCTGTGCATCATCTTCACTGGAGAAGCTTGAGGAAAACACATGCCCGATACCGCGCCTGTTCTGCAGTCCAATATCCCAAATCCAACCAACACTCGTCGCAGTAGCGAGTGTTGCTGACGCAATGCTCGCGTTATCACGGCCATAAGGAACCTGAACGGCGATAGCCCTGTCATTAAATAAAGTAGACGAAACCTCGACGTGACCGACCCGGCAGTGCCCATCTATCAGAAGCCCTCTTTGGCCCGTACAGTCCACAAACAGATCACCCTCGACAACAACCCCGCTCTCCAGGGATACTGAAGTGATTACTCCGCTACTTTCGTTGACCTGTACTCCTGTCACATCACCTAGGACATGTTTCACACCCAAAGAGTCAACGCTATGTCGCTTAAGCACTTCTGCAAACTTACCTGCGTCGAAGTGGTACCCGTAATTAACGTTGAATGCATACTCTGGCGTTGAAGCCTGCTTAGGCGCTTTATTCGACTTCACGACCGCATCTTGCGGAGTGACTGCCGCAGAAAAGGAGTGATCATTCGTGCTATCTGCTAACCACAGCTCGGCAGCGGTCGTATCCGGGTACTCCAGCGGCAAGCTAAACGGGTGCAAATACTCCTCATCTCCGCCCCTACTCCAACCGTGAAACCAAGTGCCTTGCTTAAAGCTGCCAAAAGTTTCGCGCAGAAATACCTCCTCAGATAAACCCACCTTTCTTAGCGTCTGACGCATGGTTGGCCAGGTACCCTCCCCAACTCCGATAGTCGGTATGTTGGGGGATTCGATAAGCGTGACTTGGACACCACTGCGATGATGCGCAGCGACACGTGCCGCCGTAATCCAACCAGCAGTACCTCCGCCTACGACAATTACTTGCTTTGTGTCCAAAATTTTATACCGAGTCTATGGTTTTACTTTTACGAAACTCGCAAAAAAAAAGCTGCCCAAGGGGCAGCTTTTTTTCGCACTTTTCCACTTTAGAGCTTATAGCGAAAGCCGAGGTTGTACCGAGGCCCCAATTGCGCCGCAAAGAGTGTTTGCTCTGTCACTCTTCCGTACACGTGAGTTGTCTCATCCGTTACGTTGAGCGCATCGAAATACACTTGGAAGTTGTCGTTAATCCAGTAGTTCACACTTAGATCGAACTGCTGATAGGCAGCAGTAAACGTCGGATTTCTTGCGCCGCCGAACTGCTGGGTTTGGCCAATACCTGCGAGGAAATCATCCCTCCAGTTATAAGCAACCCGCGCACTGAAGTTGTTTTTTTCGTAAAACGCAACGAGGTTCGCGGTATCGCCTAAGCCGGTCAGAACGAATTGATCAACGAACTGATCCAAAGTGTTGTCATAACTAATGTCGGCCTCAACCAACGTCACATTAGCTATCACTCCAAACCCGGTTGTTCCGAAATTGTGCTGAACGACGAGCTCCCAGCCGTCCATAGTCGCAGTTTCGTCACGGTTTACCGGCGTCGAAAAGTCAATCGGCGCTCCTGGATCCCGTCCAACAACACCTGAGACCCGTCCATTCTCCACATCGACTCCTTCAGCGTCGGGGCGGTTATTTAAGATCCAACCGAGCCACTCGCCTGAGTTTGTCACGCCGGCGGCCCTGGCCTCATCAACCAACGGGCCTAGTGCAGGGTGGGGGAGCGTATCGATCGCCTCAACCACATTTTGATTCTCAATAAAGTTCTCAACCTTCTTGCGGAAATACCCCGCAGCCACATAGCTGCCCTCTCCGTAGTAATACTCTAGAGATAGGTCGATATTCACTGACTCATATGGCAACAAAGCAGGGTTTCCTCCGTTACCGGACCCACCTGTAACTCGAACAGGATTATTAACCAAGCGCCCACCATCAATTGACTGATAGTCTGGCCTAGTCATGGACTTACTCGCAGAGAATCTAGCTACGACGTCATCTGTCAAATCCACCCGAAAATCAAGGCTTGGTAGGAACAGATCATAGTCCCCGGTCTTTTCCGAGAACGTATTTCCTGCAGTGTTAGCAACGAGTTCGTTACCGCCAACCCAATCTAGTCCAACGTAGCTTGGTGATAGCGCCCTCGAGCTGACATCAGTTTTCTCATAGCGAAGTCCAACCCTGGTTGCCGTCGGTCGATCGCCTAGCGATCCGACTAAATTGGCCTGTACATAGGCTGCCTGAGATTCCTCCTCAGTGAAACGCTGTGCCAAATAATCGGAGCTTGTACATAGCCCGGTGCCGCAGTCTCCGTTATTCATCGTTCCGTTGAACGTTGGCATTTCACCCGAGGCCATGAGGCTCTCCATGCGAGAAATCATCGCCTGCATATCGAACCTGAAGTACTCGGTTTGCAATCGTGGGTCATCTCCTCCTGGAATTTCATCGAACGCACCTGCCATCGAAGCCGGCGTCAACAGATCCTCAATTGCCCCAATTGGAGTCCCTAACGCGGAACCCCAAGCATCACGCTGTACTGCTGAGAAAGCGGCTTCGTTACTCACATCGGTGAGTTCAATACCAAAATCAACGGACTCGACTACGCTTGAATCAAAGTCAAAGGTTCCAGACAGTCTCGTTTGATCAATCTCCATATCAGACACGTTTCGAGCGAACACACTTCCTGTCGTTTGCACATTTGTAGCCGATAGCGGCTCACCCAAGCTCACTTCCAAAATAGGCAGTTCTTGGCCTGGCCCGAAATAGCCTGTCGTTTCATCTCTATCCCAAATCGCGAGCGACAGCAGAGCTGAATCACCGTATGGGCTGTCAGGGTTTCTGGTGCTTGAAGAGCTGTGGTGATCTAATTCCAATTGGAGGCGGTCGTTCACCTCCCACTCAACGTTTAGCCCTACAGAATCAAGATCGGACACGAAAGCGTCGTATCCAGAGGCCATAGAAAAATCTGAATCGCCCAATCTCTCTTTATAAATCAACGGCGATGCAATCGGACCGTCTGTATAAGTGGTTTCCTGCGCGTCAAAGTTAAACCACGACGAAAGATTGGTGTAAGAACGAGCGAGTTCCAGTTCCGCATAAGTATAATCAACCGTGGCTCTGACCGCGTCGCTAGGTTGAAACTGGAGCGTTAACTGCCCATTGGTTCGCGTGCGGTCATAACTGGCTATTTCGTAGCCAATACTTTGGGGAACAGAATATAACTCGCCAGGCTCGGGCCGATTAGTTTGGGTCGCTTGCCATGAATTGCAGTCCGATGGAGCTGCAGGAATGCCACCCCAGGCTTCCGGCCCAGCGTTACAGCCCCAACTGTTATTCACCGCCCCGTCAAAGGTATGCCAAGCGCCAACGTTGGCAGTATTTCCACCGCTCTCTCGCTCCTGTCTAACAAGGCTTAGCGAGACGCCAACTGTGTCATCTGCAAACGTATTCGAAAAAAGAGCGGAAACCTCTGGCGTCGTTTTGGTGCCCTCATATCTTGAGTGGTCACGCATCGCGCTGGCGGCGACTGTTGCCGTTAGGCCGGGTGCTTCTAGAGGCCGCGTAGTGATGATATTGATCGTTGATCCGATACCACCCGTGGGGACGTCCGCCCGTGCGCTTTTATAGACCTCAACCGCGGACACACCCTCAGACGCCAAATTGCCAAAGTCGAATGAACGACTGGTTCCCTGGTTAGTTGGCAATTGACGGCCATTCAGTGTGACGAGATTGAACTGAGGACCAAATCCGCGGACGGTTACGTTCTTACCCTCACCCCGCTCACGATCGATCGCAACACCAGTGATTCTCTGGAGAGACTCTGCCAAATTAGTGTCTGGGAACTCACCGATGTCTTCAGCCGTGATTGCATCCAACACCCCTGCGCTATCGCGCTTGAGATCTGATGACTTTACTAGACTGCCTCTAATCCCTCGAACAACGATTTCTTCTGTCACCTGATTGTCGGCTTCCGCTGCGAGCGAGGGAAAGCTCACCCCAATTGCAGCGCCTGTAATAGCCGCTGAGACAGCTGCGGCCAACGGCCTTTTTGAAAACCTTCTACTCATTCTTTTAATTCCCCTCATCCTTGTTCGTCTCGCATATTTGCTAGACACCCCAATTGCTTCAGCCTGTTAACCGGCTTCTGACAACGTTGTCACTCTAATGAAGGTTTTGGCAACGTCAACGCCGAGCCCCCCGATTGCGACGAAGGGGATCGAATATCGGTTAAGGGTTTCACGATCCACTCACTATTTCACCTCCTACTATGGGAGCAAGTAGTCGTTCATTTGATTTCCGAGGATCGTGCTGAACTCAAAATCCAACACAATTCGACCTACAACACTCGGCCTACAACGTGTTGGATAAGCGTTGGAATCGAAGATTCTATCGGGAGCCACTCTTCGGCATCGATAGGCGGCTCTAGAGTAGCTAGCTGGCTTGCAGACATTTGCGGGCCCATATAATGACCTTTCCGGTCTTTTAATCGCTTTATGATAACGTTTTCGTCGGGCTCGAAGATAAACCATCTGGCATGATAATCGCTGCCAGAGCCTGACAAGTATCGTCTGTACTCGATTTTTAATGCCGAGCAGGCAACCACGACGGTTACGTTTGATCGCCCGCAATTAGAATGGATTTCCTCTCGAAGGCGCCTAAGCCAAGGCCACCGATCCTCGTCAGAGAGAGGATATCCGGCGCGCATTTTTTCTTTACTCTCAGTCGAGTGGTAGTCATCCGCCTCAATAAAACGCCAATCTTTGGCCCTCGCTAGCGCGCGTCCAAGCGTGGTTTTTCCGCTACCAGCAACTCCCGCGAGGAAAATAACAAGCGTTTTACTCAAAATATCATTCCTCGCAAGTGGCCAGCATATGAAACCGGTGAGTTAGACAATTTCCAATCAACATCGGGTCATTTCGTCGCATCCTAGTGCTAGTTAGATAACGTCTTCGATTACACTCCTCAGAGGGGCCTTCGATTTTTTTGCCATCAACACATGTTCAACCAATGGACTTTCACGCTTCGCTGGCTAAACCTCATTAAGCGAAAAGTCTCCGCGGAACTCAAATGACCAACTCAAACACTAATCTGCGCTTCTCCGAAAAACTCGGATACGGGCTGGGCGATGGCGCTTCAAATTTTTTCTTCCAAGTCTTTAATCTTTTTTTACTGTACTACTACACCGATGTCTTTGGATTATCCCCTGCAGCTGTTGGCACCATGTTCCTGGTGACCAAGATTGTCGACACGATCACTGACCCCATGATGGGCATTATTGCAGACCGCACCCAGACTCGCTGGGGAAAGTTCCGGCCTTACTTGCTTTGGATGGCAATCCCATATGGATTCTGTGGCTACCTGATGTTCGCTAACCCCGAGTTGTCCAACTCAGGAAAGCTTATCTATGCATACGTTACCTACACTCTGATGATGCTCGCTTACACAGCAATCAACGTCCCCTATTCAGCGCTAATGGGCGTAATTTCCTCCTCATCGATAGAGCGCACCAAGGTTTCGAGCTATCGATTCTTTTGCGCGTTTCTGGCTGGCTGGGCGATTTCTACACTCGTACCAACGTTTAAAGACAGTCTCGGGGATGGAGACGAAGCACTCGCCTTCCAGATTTTGATGGGGACATTTGCTGTCGTATCTATCGGCATGTTCTGGATTTGTTTTGCGACGACCAAAGAAAGAGTTGCGCCGATGGATCAGCCATCTGATCTACGAGCAGATTTTCGTGCACTGATTGCAAACGGTCCATGGCTCGTCCTCTTTGTAGCCGCAATATTCACTTTAATGTCTGTCGCCATTCGAGCTGGCGGCACCATGTACTATTTTAAGTATTTCGTCGGTTCGGGAGATGAAACAGTATTCTGGATCTTTAACGAAACCTCTGTTTTCCTCTCGCTCGGCACATTAGGCATGCTTGTCGGCATAACAGGCACACGATGGCTTGTTGAACGTTTTGAGAAGCGTAACTTACTGATTGTGCTGTCGCTGTTAAACGCCGCAAGTTTCGTTGCCTTCTTCTTCGTGCCACCAGAGGCTTTCTGGACCATGGTCGTTATTAACGTCGTGGGCTCAGTAATTAATGGTCCTACACCCGCTCTTGTATGGGCAATGTATGCCGACACAGCAGATTATGGTGAGTGGAAGTCCGGGAGGCGAACAACTGGGTTGGTGTTTTCCGCAGTACAGTTCGCTCAAAAATTTGGTCTCGCAATAGGAGCGGCACTTTCAGGTTATATACTAGCGTTTTATGGCTTTGTAGCTAATCAAGATCAATCTGATGAGGCCTTACTCGGTATACGCTTAATGTTCACGATCTTTCCCGCTCTGCTATCGATCCTTGCGACGATCGCAGTATGGTTTTACCGGCTTGATCGCGAGACCCTTTCCGAAATCGAAGCATCGCTTGCGAGGACAAATGAGGCTAGTCCTCCTTCAGCCAGCCATCAAGCGGACGTCTCAGTGGCGGAAGTAGGCGGTGGCGAGTAGCTAGTCAACCGGGCAGCGCCGCCTGGATAAGAGGGATGAGAGACACAAAATTCCAATCCGAAAGCCATCGCGAAAAAATATTCGTTTTCCACAGAAACTTGCATTCGATAGCCCGATTAACGATATCCGTTAATTACTCGAACATAGTCATCCTACCAGATCCAGACCTAGCGTTGATCTACTGAGAGATTTTTGAGCGTTTTATTTTTATGTAGGTATCTAGAGGGTGTGAGCGCTTTACATTGAGTTGTAACCAACTCGTTGGAAAGTTGCTTCGGCTTGCTGTCAACCTAACGATTGCCGGCGTTTCGTTTTTGTCTCGTAAAGCAAGCCGTGCTCCTCGCAGGCTGTGCTCTTTGTACGTCAGGGAATCAAAGCTGGAGCAATGAACCAGGCAAAGACGACGAGCCCATAACCACCCACCCAGCGATGATACGTTCTGATTAAATCGAGGCGCCGAACTTCTTCTTCCTCGCGACTCTCTCTAATGATGTTGCACATCATTAGATCAAACCCAATCAAAATCACGAATATAGGCACCACTGCGGGGATCACTCCGCCGAACAAGAGATCCCATGTCG
>Ga0181568_10002561_pt1 | contig 16546 bp, 13 predicted proteins | sample 101ome_20_FD_133758 | JGI IMG/M metagenome (GOLD analysis project Ga0181568, IMG submission 133758) | Coastal salt marsh microbial communities from the Groves Creek Marsh, Skidaway Island, Georgia - 101404AT metaG (megahit assembly) | ecosystem: Environmental > Aquatic > Marine > Intertidal... | reverse complement strand
CCATCAACCCGCATGGAGCGCTCTTCCAAAATCACGTCGCGTTCAACGGCAACAATATCGGGTCGGATGATGAGCTTTTGCATACGCTCAGCCTCCATGGCCATCATCTGCCCCAGCTTGTCTTTGGCGATGCGCTGGAAATAGCCGGTATAATCATAAGAGGTGAAGGCATTATCTTGCCCGCCCAGCCGTGCCACGGTTTTTGAAAATTCCCCTGAGGGAATGTTTTGCGTGCCGCGAAACATCAAATGTTCGAAAAAATGCGCAATGCCTGATTTGCCCTTCGGTTCATCGGCTGAGCCGACGCGATACCACAACATATGTGTCACTACATCGGCGCGGAAATCGGGAATGACAATAATCTCGAGACCATTATCAAGTTTTGCGGTTCCAATTTGCGGCCCGTTTGATCCCGTTTCAAACGCCGCATCGCAAGCGGCAAGCCCGCAAGCCAGAAGCAAAATGATTATTTTGTTTTTTAATTGCATGGCGCTTTCCGTGCGCCCGATTTATTCAGCCGCAGCTTCGGTTTGATCAGCGACCAAAGTTTCAATCACCGACGCCGTTTCGCTGGCTTTGCCTGTGCGCTCGCTTTCCAGCATATTGCGCACACCATCACCATAAACGCCGCCGCGTGACGCCTTGTCCAATAGGCGCTGCTCGACATCATCGGGCTGTTTTTCATTTTGCGGCGCAGGCAGAACAAGTAAGCGTGCCAATTCGGCACCTTGTTTGGCCACCGGCGCAGTCTGATCGTTTGACGGCGGCCGCAAGTTAAACTCCGGCGGCAAGATAAGCGGGGCGCGACGCACCACGTTAAATTCATCGGGTGGGTTTTTATTATAGCCCAAGCCACAAGCGGCCAGCACGGGCGCGCATAGGGCAATCAAGCTCAAACGAAAGAAAATTTTACCTGTCATGGCCCCTGGTATAACCGAAATCATTCGGCGCGAAAAGCATCATAAATAAGAATAATTACCGCGCCGGTAATCCATATATCAGCCATGTTAAAGACATACCAATAATAGCCGGCCGCATGCAGAGAGATGAAGTCGACCACCGCGCCGTGCCACAGCCGGTCAATAAGATTGCCGAGCGCGCCGCCACAAATCAACGCATAGGCAACAGACAGGCGAAAATGTTCAGCGCCGCGCATCAGATAGGTGAAGAAACCAATCGCGGCCAGCGCAATGCCAATCAAAAAAATGCGCCCTGCCGTGCCACCCTCGGCAAACAGGCCATAGCTAATGCCGTAATTCCAAATCAGGGTGAAATCGAGAAACGGCAAAATATGGCGCGTCTCATGAGTGGCAAAACCGGCCCAAAAAACAATGGCGATTTTGCTCAACTGGTCGAGCGCGGCGAGGCCGAGCGCGAGCGCCAAAGTCTGCTTGAGGGGCAGGGGCTTAGCGCGCATCATATTCGGCGACCGCTGCGGCATCGCGCGGCGTCAAATCGGGATAGCCCTCAACCGAGCCGACTTCGGGCAATATTTTCCATGAGCGCTGGCATTTTTTGCCTTCGGCCATTTTCGGCACAACAGCGACACCCGCCACCTCTTCAAGCGTGAAGGCGTCTGACGGCGCGGCATTATCGGTCAATTCAATTTGCGAGGTGATGCAAATATCGGCCATGTTTTGCCCGTCCAGAGCCGCCATCAAATCGGCATCGCCAATATGCACCACTGGCGCCGCTTCAAGGCTGGAGCCGATACGCTTTTCGCGCCGCTCGATTTCCAGCGCGCCGGTGACGACGCGGCGCACTTTGCGAATATTGTCCCATTTGGCGGCAAGCGCATCATCTTGCCAAACCGCATCCATCTCGACGAATTGCTGCAAATGCACGCTGTCATCAGAAACGCCGAAACGCGATTGCCAGACTTCTTCTGTGGTGAAGCATAAAACCGGGGCAAACCAGCGGGTCAGGCAATGAAAAGCAATATCCATCACCGTGCGGCAGGCGCGCCGCTCAAGGCTCGACGCGGCATCGCAATAAAGCGTGTCTTTGCGAATGTCAAAATAAAAGGCCGATAAATCGACGGTCATGAAATTGAACAGTGACTGATAGATTTTGCGGAAATCGAAATGTGCATAATTGTCGCGCACCAGCGTGTCCAATTCGGCCAGACGGTGCAGCATATAGCGTTCCAATTCGGGCATATCGGCATAAGCGACTTTTTCGCCATCCTCAAAATCGGCCAGATTGCCCAATAAAAAGCGGAAGCTATTGCGGATTTTGCGATAGGCATCGGTATTGGCTTTGATGATTTCCGGCCCGATGCGCTGGTCTTCCGAATAATCGCATGACATGGTCCATAGGCGGATAATCTCTGCGCCCGATTGCTGAATGACTTTTAACGGGTCGACCGCATTGCCGAGCGATTTTGACATTTTTTTGCCTTGCTCGGTCATGGTCATGCCATGGGTGATGACGTTTTTATAGGGCGCCGCGCCGCGCGTCGCGCAGGCTTCCAAAAGTGATGAGTGAAACCAGCCGCGATGCTGGTCAGAGCCTTCCAAATACACATCGGCGGGCCATGCCAAATCATCGCGTGCTTCCATCACGAATGCATGGGTGACACCGCTATCGAACCAAACATCAAGAATATCGCTGACTTGTTCGTAATCCTCGGCTTTATGGTCAGCGCCGAGAAAATCTTGCGGGTCGGTATCGAACCATGCATCCGCGCCATTGGCTTTTACCGCGTCAACAATCCGCGCATTCACCGCATCATCGCGCAGCGGTTCACCGGTATTTTTATTGACAAAAATGGTTAATGGCACGCCCCAAGCGCGCTGGCGTGAGACCACCCAATCGGGGCGATTTTCAATCATCGAGAAAATCCGATTGCGGCCGCTTGGCGGATACCAATTGACTTTATCGATTTCCTTGAGTGCCGTATCGCGCAGGCTATTTGTCTCCATAGAGATGAACCATTGCGGCGTATTGCGAAAAATCAGCGGCGCTTTGGAACGCCAGCTATGGGGATATTGATGCCGCAATTTGCCCTTGGCGAGCAGGCGCTCGGCCTCGACCAGCGCGCCGATAACCGCGCCATTGGCATCGCCGTCTTTACCCTTATCGTCAAGCACGCGCTTACCGGCAAATATCGGCACGCTGTTGAGATAAACCCCGCCTTCATCGACGGTGAACGGCACTTCAATATTGTTCTTAAGGCCCAGTTCAAAGTCATCTTGGCCGTGGCCCGGCGCGATATGCACCAGCCCCGTGCCGGTTTCATCGGTCACGAAATCACCGGCCAGCACCGGCACGTCAAAATCATAGCCTTGGCCGTGGAGCGGGTGATGGCAGGTCAATTCGCCCGGATTGATATCGCCGACGCGCTCAAAATCTTCAATTTGCGCTGCATTCATGACTTGCGCTGCGAGATTGTCACATAAAACAAGCTGCTCGCCATTGGCGGCATAAAGGCCATAGGTCAGACCGGCGGAATAGGCCATAGCACGATTGCCGGGAATGGTCCAAGGCGTCGTCGTCCAAATAACGGCGAAGGTCTTGTCCATGCCTTGCACCGGAAATTTGACGAATATGGTCGGCGAGACATGTTCTTCATATTCCACTTCCGCTTCGGCGAGGGCGGTTTTTTCAACCACTGACCACATGACCGGCTTCGAGCCGCGATAGAGCGAGCCGTCCATAATGAATTTCTGAAACTCGGCAACAATCACCGCTTCGGCTTCATAGGCCATAGTGGTGTAGGGGTTTTGCCAATCGCCCAGCACGCCGAGGCGCTGAAACTGCTCCGATTGCACACCGACCCATTGTTCGGCAAAGGCGCGGCATTGGGCGCGGAACTCATTGGCCGGCACCTCATCCTTATCTTGGCCCTTATTGCGATATTGTTCTTCAATCTTCCATTCAATCGGCAGGCCGTGGCAATCCCAGCCCGGCACATAAACCGCATCGCGTCCCATCATTTGATGGGCGCGGACAATCACGTCTTTCAAAATTTTATTGAGCGCATGGCCGATATGAATATCGCCATTGGCATAGGGCGGGCCGTCATGCAGCACGAATTTCTCACGGCCTTTGGCATCAGCGCGCAGCTTGTCATACAGGCCGATTTTCGCCCAATGGGCGAGCATATCGGGTTCACGCTTGGGCAGACCGCCTTTCATCGGAAAATCGGTTTGCGGCAAGTTCAGCGTTTCGCGCCAGTCGCGTTGATTTGTGTCTTCACTCATTGTCAATTCCTGTTTGAGGCCTTGTAGCAATAGAGGCTTTAGCTGCCAAGCATTTCGCGTGCTTTATCGCTGTCTTTGGCGATTTGCGCTTTCAGCGCATCAAGCCCGTCAAATTTCTGCTCAGGGCGAATAAAATGCAAAAGCGAGACGCGCAAATTGGCGCCGTATAAATCGCCGTCAAAATCGAAAAAATGGCTTTCCAGTCTTGGCTTATCAGTGCCGACGGTCGGGCGCAGGCCGAGATTGGCGACGCCGCGCAATGCCTGTCCGGCAAAATCACCGTCCAAAATGTCAGCGCGCACCGCATAAACCCCGAATTTCGGCAGCACATAATCATCAAGCGGCATATTGGCGGTGGCAAAGCCGATGGTGTGGCCGCGCCGGTCGCCGGTTTGCACTTCTGCCTCAATGGCGAAAGCATGGCCCATTAAAGCGGCCGCTTTTTCCGGTTCGCCATCGCGCAAAAAATTGCGAATGGCGGAAGATGAAAACGGATTGGTGCTGTCGGGTTGCAAAACCGCTTCCGTGGCAAATGTTTCAAACCCCATTTCTCCGCCGACATCGCGCAGCATGGCAAAATTACCTTTGCGGCCTTTGCCGAAGCAAAAATCATAACCGACGCAGACGGCGCTGACATTGAGCTTGCCGACCAAAATATCGGTGATGAAATCTTCCGCTTCGCAAGCCGCCATGGTCGCATCAAACGGCAAGGCAAGGGTGAAATCGACCCCCAAATCGGCCAGCAATGCGGCGCGTGTCACCAGCCGCGTCAGGCGAAAGGGCGGTGCATCGGGCGCGAAAAATTGCTGCGGATGTGGGTCGAACAACATCACCCCCAAAGGCGCGTCTTTGGCCTCAGCCAATGCGCGCGCATCGGCGATTACTTGCTGGTGGCCCAAATGCACGCCGTCAAAATTGCCGATTGCCAAAACAGCGCCTTGCGCGTCTGCGGGCAAGTCAGCGAGGCTGCGATAAAGGGTGGGGTTGGCGACATTCATGAGCGTAATTTAGGGCGCGCCGCCTTGCCAGACAAGATGGCGCATGGCATAACGCGCTTGCGTGTTTTCTTCAGCCAAAATGGCGGCAATGGCTTCAGGGTTTTCAATATCGGCCCCCGATGCGCTGGCCAGACCGCCGCCAATGAACAGCGCATCAATGCCCGCCGCTTCCGCCCCCAAAATATCGGTTTTCGGGCCGTCGCCAATCGCCAAAAGACGCGGGTCTTCAAGCCCCGTCATATCACGCAGCATGGCGCGGGCGCGGGCATAGACCATGGGATAGGGTTTGCCGACCCAAACCACCTCGCCGCCGATATTTTCATAGGCCTCGGCAATCGCACCGGCGCAGTAAATCACTTGGTCGCCAAATTGCACGGTGCGGTCGGGATTGGGGCACAAAAGCGGTAAATTGCGCGCTTTTATGCGCGCCAGCATATCGGCATAATCATCGGGTGTTTCGGTCGTGTCGTCATAAGGGCCGGAAAACAAAATCGCATCGGCGGCATCTTCATCGATAAATTCGACCGCCAAATCGGTGATTAAATCAGCGTCTTTATCGGGCCCGATATGGCAGATTTTTTTGCCCTCTCGCCCCATATCGCTCATCAGCGCGCGCACCGCATCGCCCGAGGTCAAAATATCGTCAAACCCGTCGCGGCGATTGCCAATCACTTCAAGCCGTTTGACGGCAGACGGGCCGGGGCGCGGTGCATTGGACAAGAGCAGCACTTTGCCGCCCTGCTGGCGATAATTCAGCAAGGCCGCGTCAACGCCTTCAAAAGGCTGTTTGCCATTATGTAATACGCCCCAAATATCGACAATCAGGGCATCATATTGGTCGGCTATTTCGGCAAGGCCGCCGAGCATATGCGGTAGGCTCATAAGCACTCCTTTAGTGTGACGCGAAGCTGCCTGTTAAAGAGCTGTGCGTCAAGACTTGTTCGGCGGCTCATATTTCGCTAGTTTCCCGACAGATTCTAAGAGGGAGATATCCATGCAATTATTCGATCTATCGGGCAAAACCGCCATCATCACCGGCGCTTCGCGCGGCATTGGTGAAGCCATTGCCCGCCAAATGGCCGACCATGGCGCCAATGTTGTCATTTCAAGCCGCAAAGCACCGGCCTGCGATGAGGTGACCAATTCCATTAATGAAAAGCACCCGGGCCGCGCCCTGACCGTGCAATGCAATATCGGCAGCAAAGAGGATTTGCAAAATCTCGTCGATGAAAGCAAAGCGCATTTCGGGCAAGTCGATATTCTGGTCTGCAATGCGGCGGTCAATCCCTATTTCGGCCCGGCGATGGATTGCCCCGATGACGCATTTGACAAAATCATGTCGTCAAATGTCAAATCCAATCACTGGCTGTGCAATATGGTGCTGCCCGATATGATTGAGCGCAAAGATGGCGCGATTGTCATTATTTCATCGATTGGCGGGCTGAAAGGTTCGGGCGTTTTGGGCACTTATGCCATTTCGAAAGCGGCTGACTTCCAGCTGGCGCGCAATATTGCCGTCGAGCACGGCCATCATAATATTCGAGCCAATGCGATTGCGCCGGGTCTTATCAAGACCTATTTCGCGCAAGCCTTGTGGGACAACCCCGATATTCTCGAGCAATCGACGGCAACAACGCCGTTAAAGCGCATCGGTCTGCCCAATGAAATTGCCGGCGCGGCGGTGTTTTTGGCCAGCGATGCGGGCAATTTCATGACCGGCCAGCAAATGGTCATTGATGGTGGCCAGACAATCGCATAAGGCCATTAGTGGGGGCATTGCAGAAAGGCAATATCTGTCACTCGAGAGCAATAAGTTAAATACGAGGTAAAAATTTATAAACTATTGTATTTATTGAGAATATCCCTATTGCCAGCGGGCGCGGCATGCGTGAAAGAGGCAAAGCACTTTCGAGTGAGCCAGTTTTACGCCTGTGGATTGTATGCGGTTATTCCCACCTACCGTATTGCGGTCCTCCGCCCGGGCTGCGAATTGGCGGCCGGTGGCGTTTGCGTCACCGGCCTATCTGTCCGGTTTCCGACGTTTTACCGATATTTAGTTTTTTTTGTCGCTTCTCTTGACAGGGCGGAGGCTTCTCCCTATCTCCAATGAGCAAATTGGCACTCCAACAGGAGGAGTGCCAAAACTCAATCAAATGGGAGATTGACAGATGAAATTTCGTCCTTTGCATGACCGCGTATTGGTGCGTCGCGTCGATGAAGACACAAAAACCGCCGGAGGGATTATCATTCCCGACTCGGCGCAAGAAAAGCCCTCACAAGGTGAAGTGGTGGCCGTGGGAAGCGGCGCACGCGCTGATGACGGCAAAGTTACGCCGCTGGACGTAAAGCCGAAAGACAAAGTCTTGTTCGGTAAATGGTCCGGCAATGAGGTAACGATTGATGGCGAAGAGCTGTTGATCATGAAAGAAAGCGACATTTTGGGAATTATCGGCTAGCCCCGACCCCATATCCAATAGGAGATTGAGATGGCTAAAGAAGTAACTTTTGGCTCAGAAGCCCGCGATAAAATGCTGAAGGGGGTCGACATTCTTGCCGATGCCGTGAAAGTGACGCTGGGCCCGAAAGGCCGCAATGTTGTGCTCGATAAATCATTCGGCGCGCCGCGCACCACCAAAGACGGTGTTTCGGTTGCCAAAGAAATTGAGCTGGAAGATAAGTTTGAAAACATGGGCGCACAAATGGTCCGCGAAGTGGCTTCGCGCACCAATGATGTAGCCGGTGACGGCACCACAACCGCCACCGTTCTGACGCAAGCGATTGTGCGCGAAGGTCACAAAGCGGTTGCCGCCGGTATGAACCCGATGGATTTGAAACGCGGTATCGACCAAGCTGCCGCTGCGGCACTGGCCGATATTGAAAAGCGCTCGAAAAAAGTGAAATCCAATGAAGAGATTTCGCAAGTCGGTACAATCTCTGCCAATGGCGAAGCCGAAATTGGTGCGATGATTGCCGAAGCGATGGATAAGGTCGGCAATGAAGGCGTGATTACGGTGGAAGAAGCCAAAGGCCTTGAAAGCGAATTGGACGTGGTTGAAGGCATGCAGTTTGACCGCGGTTATCTGTCGCCTTATTTCATCACCAATGCCGATAAAATGACGGCTGAGTTGGAAGACCCGCTGATTTTGCTGCATGAAGCGAAATTGTCGAACCTGCAAAGCATGGTGCCGATTTTGGAAGCGGTGGTGCAAGCCTCGCGTCCGCTTTTGATTATCGCTGAAGACATTGAAGGCGAAGCGCTGGCCACTTTGGTGGTCAATAAGCTGCGTGGCGGTTTGAAAATCGCTGCCGTGAAAGCGCCGGGCTTTGGCGATCGCCGTAAAGCCATGTTGGAAGATATTGCCATTTTGACCGGCGGTCAGGTGGTGTCGGAAGACCTCGGTATCAAGTTGGAAAACGTGACCCTCGATATGTTGGGTACGGCCAAGCGCGTCAACATCACCAAAGATGAATCGGTGATTGTCGACGGTGCCGGCAATAAAAAAGACATCGAGGCGCGTGTGGCGCAAATTCGCACGCAAATCGAAAACACCACATCCGATTATGACCGCGAAAAGCTGCAAGAGCGTGTCGCGAAATTGGCCGGCGGTGTTGCCGTGCTGAAAGTCGGCGGTGCCACGGAAGTGGAAGTGAAAGAGCGTAAAGACCGCGTCGATGATGCGCTGAACGCAACCCGCGCCGCCGTTGAAGCCGGTATTGTTCCGGGCGGTGGCACGGCCTTGTTGCTGGCCACGCAAGCGGTTGAAAAACTGACCAACGACAATGCCGATATTCAAGCCGGTATCAATATTATTCGCCGCGCTTTGGAAGCGCCGCTGCGTCAGATTGCAGAAAATGCCGGAGTTGAAGGCTCTATCGTTGTCGGCAAAGTGCTGGACGGTAAAGGCAAAATCGGTTTTGACGCGCAAAACGAAACCTATTGCGACCTCATCGCGGCCGGTATTGTTGATCCGGCCAAAGTGGTGACCACGGCTCTGCGCGATGCTGCGTCTGTGGCCGGTCTGTTGATTACGACAGAAGCGATGGTTGCCGAAAAACCGGCACCGGCCAGCGCAGCTCCGGCCATGCCGGATATGGGCGGTATGGGCGGTATGGGCGGTATGATGTAAGCCGCTTTTCGCTTCAAAAATTTAAGGGCCGTCCTTCGGGGCGGCCCTTTTTTTGCCTTGAAAAAATGATAGATAAAACATTGGCAAAAACCGCACGCTTTTGCTAGTTTGCGCCCGCTCCTGGAGAGCAAAGAAAAATAAAAACAGGAAGACGCATTAAACCGCGTTCGCATTAACCGAAAAAAAACCCTTGCGCCCTAATGTGGCGTCAAATCGGTTGTGTTCCGTCAAGGAGGATAGATTGTATCCGCTGTCACTTTTACCGGCTGCTTTATTGGTCGGCACATTTTTACAAAGCGCGGTGGCGCGCCATGCGCATTATGCCGATATCAGATAAAGCGCTCGGGCAATCAAAACCGCACCGACAATCAGCATAATGCGCTGCGTCCAGCTGAAAAAACTCGCGTCTTGCATCTTGTCCAAGACCCGCTTGCCGAGTGTCGTGGCGGTGATAGAGGCGATGATAGCGGCTAAAAGCAGCCACGCTTCCGGCCAGTCTTGCTGACCGGCTGAGGCGGCAAGGCCGCCATAGAAAATTACTTTCGAAATATGGCCCAATGCTTGCGCCACCGCTTTTGTGGCGACCACTTGATGGCGGGTCAATTGCACGCGCTGGAAAAACACATCCAATATCGGCCCGCCGACCCCTGCCAATAAATTGGTCGTCACCACCACCGTACCGGCCAGCAGCCCGACCGGCTTTTTACTGACATCAAGCGCCAGATTCTTGGGCAGCGCCCAAGCAATATAGGGCAATAGTCCCAATGCCAGCAGCACGGTGACGCGGTCAGGCGAAAAGGCAACGAAAGCCAGACCCGTCATCGCCAACACATTGCCGATAAACAATGTTGTCACAATGGCCCAGATAATATCTTTGCGGTTGAGCCAAGCGCGATAGCCATTGGAGGTCAGTTGAATGAGGCCGTGCAGCACCATGGCTGAGGCAATCGGCAAAATGCTGGCCAAAATGCCCATCAAAATCAGCCCGCCCAACATGCCGAAAATAGACGACAAAAAGGCTGTCGCCAAAGTGGCGATGAGGATAATGGTGGCAATGAGAACGCTCATGGCGCTAGGCGAGGACGCCGCTCAACCGCTCATAGGCGCGATTATTATCCGGCCCGAAAATAAATTTAGGCGTATCGGCAATCACCGCAATGCCGCGTTGACCCAGCGCATCGCGCATATCAGCAAAGCGGTCGCGCGGCACAATCATGGTGCAGGCAAAGCCCGCCTCACTGGCCACCGCATTGTGCATCAGCGCATCATCCATAGAGAGGAATTGCTCGGGCGGTGTCGGCGCGGTGAATTTCAATTCCATCATTTTCTCACCCGCTTGCATGGCCGAAATTTGTGCCAATATGCGCTTGGCGGCGGCGCGTGCGTCGGGCGACCATTCGGCTTTCAGGGCGGCGGCAAGATTGGCTTGGCTTTTCAAAATCACCCCGTCTTCGGGAATGCGTAAATCATTGGCTTTTAAAGTCGCGCCGGTTGAGGTGATGTCGACAATGGCCTCCGCCGCGCCCGAATTGGGGGCCGCTTCGGTTGCGCCGAAACTGGGCAGCCACAGAAACTCAACCCCGTGGCGGATAAAGAAATCATAGGTGAGGTGCTCATATTTTGACGCAACACGCATGAGCCGGCCATGACGGGTGCGAAACTCAGCCGCTACATCGGCCAAGTCAAACATGGTGGTGACATCAACCCAGCCATCGGGAATGGCAACCACCACATCAGCCTGACCAAAGCCGAGCGGCAGACAAAGCTGCACGGCGCTTTCCATATCGGGGATTTCTTCGCGCAATAAATCTTCACCGGTAATGCCCATATGCACCGAGCCTTCGGCGAGGCGCGCGGCAATGTCACCGGCCGACACATATTCGACCAACACATGGTCAAGGCCGGGCAAGCTACCGCGATAGCCGCGTGCGCCATCGCGTTTCAGTGTCAGCCCGGCTTTGGCGAAAATCTCTGCCGCGGCTTCTTCCAAGCGGCCTTTTGAGGGAATGGCGAGAATAAGCGCGCTCATGATTGCATCTCCACGGCTCGGTTCAGCCGTTCCAAAGCAATGGCACCGCCGACTGCCGATAGCGGCTCAGCTGCGCCGAGGCTGTGCAGCAAATCATCATAGCGGCCACCGGCGGCAATCGGGCGGTCAAGACCGCTTGAATAAATTTCAAAGGACAGGCCGGTATAATAGGCCATGCCGCGCGAAATGCTGGGGGCGAAGTGAATATCTTGCAATTTGGCTGCGCCTGTCACATGGCTCAAAACGGCATCAGCCAATTGACTGACGCGCCTGTCGAACCAGACTTTCATATTTGGAAAGTCGGCGGTTATTTTTTCAATGCCATTGGGTGCCGCGAGGGCGGACAGAAAATTGAAAACAACAGCAATATGTCCATCATCAAGAATCTCGCTGTCTTTGCGCGCGATGCGCGCCAGAATTTCTGAACCCGACCGCCCGACAATCAGCGCATCTGCATCAATTTGCTTCTCGGCATCTTTTTGCGAAATGGGACGGGCATTTTTCAAATTGGCCAGACGCTTGAAATCTTCCGCATTATCGGCCAAACCGACCAGCCTCCACACTGTCTCACGCGCCGCCGCGCTCAAATCCAGCTCTTCCAAAAAATGCGCCAGCATATCGAAATCGGCAAAATTGAAGCGCAGATTGTCTTTAAGACCGGCCTCACCCAATAAGGTGATGATGGTCGTCAACACATCCACATCATCGGCCAGCCCATCTTCGCCAGCAGATGCACCGCCGATAATCTCAAGCCCAAGCTGGGTAAACTCTTCCGGCTGGCCGCTGCCGCGCGGCTGGTAGCGAAAGGCCGTGCCTTGATAGCAATAGCGCGCTTCGCCGCTTTTGCCGGAACCGATATGCGCCAAAGCGGTCGGAATCGTCAAATCGGGGCGCAAGCAAAGCTGCTCGCCGCCCGGATCGGTGAAGGTAAAGAGCCGTCTTTGCATTTCCGGCCCCATGCGGTCAATAAACGGCGCGGCAGGCTGCAAAATCGGCAAAGATACCGGCGTGAAACCTGCCTCTTTTAGCGATGTCAGCGTGTCTGCGCGTTGCAGCGGTGCCGCTTGATAGGGTGCTTTTTTGCTTTTCACCTGATAGCCGCCAAACACCGCATCGGCGACATCGAGGCCGCGTTCCCTACAAATTTTGGCCAAAATGAAATGGCTGCGGGCGGGAAACCCTTGCTTGCGGTAATTGGAAACCGAAGACGCGCCGATATTCAGCAGTTCGGCCACGGCATTGGTGCCGCCCAGCGCGTCAATGACGTCGCTGGCTGAGGACAGACGGCTTGGCTTAATAGCGGTTTGTGGGCGTTCTTCCATAAGCCTATTTAGGCAGAACGCAATTCAAAGTCAATGAAAATGAACTGATGAGGATAAAATTTAATTTAAATGAAGTTCAAATAAAGTGTAAATATTATATAAGAGCCATAATTTCATAAATTATGAAATTATTTTCTGAATTTCAGCAACCAAATCGGCCTTTTTCACCTGTTTTTGCGCATGTTCAGAGGCGCGCCATTCGGCATTATCCTCAATTTCCGCCGATTTTTCTGCTCCCAGCTGCAAATCCTTCAGCGTCACCACACCGGCGGCGCGCTCATCTTCGCCTTCAATGACCACCAGCCTTGCGCCGCGCGCATCGGCATAGCGTAATTGCGCTTTCATGGCGCTGTCGCCCATATAGATTTCGGCGCGCAGGCCTGCGGCGCGCAAATCGGCGACCAAAGCCATCAAATCGGGGCGGGTTTCTTTATCCATCACCGTAATGACGACAAGCGGCGCCGGTTCGGCGGCATCGCCCCTGCCGAGCAAGGTCAGCGCCGCGGCCAGCCGCGACACGCCGATGGAAATGCCGGTGGCGGGAATTTCCACGCCCTTAAAGCGCTTGACCAAATCATCATAGCGACCGCCGCCACCAACCGAGCCGAAACGCGCCAATTCGCCGTCATCATCTTCGGTTTCGAAAGTCAGCTCAATTTCATAAACCGGGCCGGTATAATAGCCGAGGCCGCGCACCACGCTGGGGTCAATGGCGAGGCGGTCGGCCTGATAGCCGAGCTTGGTGAACAGCGCCGCCATTTCGACCAATTCGTCGAGCCCTTGCTTGCCGCTTTCAGTGTCTTTCACCAATGCGGCCATGCCCTTCAGCGCGCTTGTACGATCATCGGCGCTGATGGAGACCATTTGCGCCACTTTGTCGATTTGCGCCGCATCGAGACCTGCGCCTTTGGTGAAATCGCCGCTTTCATCTTTGCGGCCCTCGCCCAATAGCGCTGTCACGCCGTCGAGCCCGAGCCGGTCATATTTATCCATGGCGCGCAAAATCGTCAGGCGGCGCGCCTCAAAATCTTCCGCCTGCGGGTCAAGGCCGATGGCCTCCAAAAGCCCGTCCATGATTTTGCGATTATTGATGCGCACCAGATAATCGCCGCGCTCTATGCCCAAAGCTTCCATGCAATCGGCCGCCATCATGCATATTTCCGCGTCCGCCGCTTGATTGGCCGCGCCCACCGTATCGGCATCGATTTGCATGAATTGGCGATAGCGCCCCGGCCCGGGTTTTTCATTGCGCCAAACCGGCCCGAATTGATAGCGCCGCAAGGGCTTGGGCAGGCGGTCATAATGTTCGGCGACATGGCGCGCCAAAGGCGCGGTCAAATCATAGCGCAGGCTCATCCATTGCCCGTCATCATCTTCCAGCGCAAACACACCCTCATTGGGGCGGTCATCATCGGGCAGAAACTTGCCCAGCGCATCGGCATATTCAAAGGCCGATGTGTCGAGCGCGGCAAAGCCATAAGCCTCATAGACGCCAGATATGGTCTGCAGCATATGGTTTTGCAGCCGCAGCTCAGCCCCCGCCATATCGCGAAAGCCACGCGGCGTACGCGCCTTCGGCTTGAACTTTTTCTGCTTCTTGGCTTTACGCTTGGACGGTTGCTCGCTGTTCTCAGTCATGGGGTTTTCCTATCGCATCTCGCCTAAAAGTCAAACGGGGAAAGGCCGCGGACATGCTCATCGAGCCGAAGCGCGCGATTGACCGATGGCGTGGCGCGCTGATTGCAATCGCGGCGTTCGCATAAGCGACAATTGACACCGATCGGTGTGTCGCCTTCATCATTTTCGAGATTCATGCCGCGTGCGTAAACCAATTTCTCGGCATGTTTAATCTCGCAGCCCATGGCAATGGCGAATTGATTGTCGGGCACACCAAAGCCGGAATTGTCGCGGCTTACCGTGCGGGCAATGGAGAAATAGCGCGTGCCGTCTTCCATTTGCACGGTCTGGGTGGAAATTTTACCGGGAATGCGAAACGCATCATGCACATGCCAGCGCGGGCAAGTGCCGCCAAAGCGGGCAAAGTGGAAACCGCCGGCCGAAAAGCGCTTGGAAATATTGCCGGCATTATCGACGCGGATAAGGAAAAACGGAATGCCGCGCGCGCCCGGGCGTTGCAAAGTGGTGAGGCGATGGCACACTTGCTCAAAACTGGTGCCAAAGCGCCGCCCCAAAAGCGTGATGTCATATTGATTGGCCTCAGCGGTTTTCAAAAACGCGTCATAGGGCATGAGCACGGCGGCGGCGAAATAATTGGCCAGAGAAATGCGCGCCACGGTGCGTGTCTCTTCGCTTTCCATGCCGGCCGCGACGATAATGTCTTCAATGGCTGACATTTGTTCAAAATAGGCGAGTTGATAGGCCAGTTGAAACGAGCGCCCCGGCTGGTCAAGCAATTCCGACAGGAAAATCGTCTGGCGATGTCGGTCATAGCGGCGCAGCGTATTGTCCATCACCTCAATCGGGGCGATGCGGGTCTTTACCTTATGGCGTTCTTCCAGCCGCGCCCGCAAAGCGAGATAGGGCTCGTCATGACCGGCCACGGCTTCTTCGTGCACCGCTTCGGCCGCCTCATCGAGCGCGGCAAAATAATTATTCTGCGCGGAAATGAAATCGCGCACCTCATCAAGCGCCAGCGCATTGCCGGAACTGTCCACCGCATCGCCGCCGGCCAATTGTTCGGCCAAAAGCGCATTGGAGGCGCGGCTTTGCAGCAGGGATTGATAAAGCCGCGCCACCGCATCGGCGGCGGCAGGACTGGCAGCGGCCAAATCTTTCAATTCGGCGCGCGAGAGCGGCGTGTCGCGAAACATCGGGTCGGAAAATACTTCGTGCAATTGGGTTTGCGCGCGCGCCTCTTCATCACCGGCCAGGCCGCGCGGATCAATATCGAACACTTCGACCAATTGCAGCAATATTTGCGCCGAAATCGGGCGTTGGTCGCGCTCAATCAGATTGAGATAGCTGGTCGAAATGCCGAGCGACTCAGCCATCACAGCCTGCGTCATGCGCTGTTCGCGGCGCAAACGGCGCACCCGCGCACCGGCAAATAATTTGCGTTCAACCAATTTTCCCGTTTCGGCCAAATTCTGTCCTCGTCAAAAACCCTTTATTGAATCAATCCTTTAAGGCCATATCCGCGCCCGTAAAGTTTACAATGTTTACATATATAACAAATATTTCGGTATTTTGTGTAAAATTTTTTACTTTAATATTTTCAATAGCTTAAGATTCACTCGACATCATGCTGTCATCTGTGTATGTCCTGCTCATCCGTAACTCATTTGGGGAATATTGAGATGACGAAATACACTGATCTCGTGGCTCAAAAAGCCGAGCAAATCAAAGCCGCCGGTTCTGCATGGGCCGCCATTAATCCGGAATATGCCGCCCGTATGGAGCTGCAAAACCGCTTCAAAACCGGTCTCGATATTGCCCGCTATACGGCCGGTATCATGCGCAAAGACATGGCGGATTATGACGTTGACAGCAGCAAATATACCCAGTCTTTGGGGTGCTGGCACGGTTTTACCGCGCAGCAAATGATGATGGCCGTGAAGCGTCACCGCAAAACCACCGACAAATCCTATGTTTATCTGTCGGGCTGGATGGTGGCCGCGCTGCGTTCCGATTTCGGCCCGCTGCCTGACCAATCCATGCACGAAAAAACCGCCGTTAGCGGTCTGATTGAAGAAATTTACACATTCCTGCGCCAAGCCGATGCGCGCGAAATGCGTCATTTGTTTGTCGACCTTGATGAAGCGCGCAAAAATGGCGGCGACGTCGATGCGGCGCTGGCCGCGATTGACAATTACGAAACCCATATCGTGCCGATTATCGCTGATAT
>Ga0181568_10002559_pt1 | contig 16558 bp, 34 predicted proteins | sample 101ome_20_FD_133758 | JGI IMG/M metagenome (GOLD analysis project Ga0181568, IMG submission 133758) | Coastal salt marsh microbial communities from the Groves Creek Marsh, Skidaway Island, Georgia - 101404AT metaG (megahit assembly) | ecosystem: Environmental > Aquatic > Marine > Intertidal... | reverse complement strand
CATCATATAGTCTTCATCTTGCGGTGTTAATTCATCCCAAGTTGAGTATTTTTCTGAATTTGAAAGATTTTGATAGATTTTATCCGTCAATTGTTGTGTATGTAAATCCATTATGCTTTAATATAAGGTATTAAATCATTTTCTACCAAATCTTTATATGGAATAAGTGCTTTAATTCTAGATTTATCTCCTTTATTACATAACTGATTTGTATATTCTTTATTTATTCTAGTTTTTGCTTTTGCGGATGTGTTAATTTTACATATCGCAGAGCGATTTTCTAATAAAACATCATAGAGTCTAGATTTATTATGTAAAAATGTATCTAAGACTACTCCTACGCGATGTGTATCGCCTTGTGTTACAATAACCGTTTCTCCTGGATGATACATTATTCAATAATTTTGATGATTTTGCTTGAATTAACTGCTTTTACTTCAAAATCTAGTGAAGTATTTCCAAAATCTTTGACTACTTTTGCTTCCGCTTCAGTAACCGATAATGCTTCTACTAGATATATTTCTGTAGCTTTCTTTTCTTTAGACCCTTTTGGGGTATCTACCAATGTAGTTAACTGTACTTTTGCTGTGTAATACGACATATTTTGTTTATTTTTTAAAATTATAACTAATTATAATATAAGTAATATTTTTCAAAAATCAAAATTATTTTTTATCTAAAAATTTCTGTAATCGTTTTTGGTTTCTGTGAAATTCGAATGATAATCGCATCTGTTTGTCCGACAGATCAAAATTTACTTGCAAATTATCTAGTATATCTGCAATTAATCGTTCTTGGTCATATCGATTAAAAGTTTTGCCACGCAATTTTTTGATAACTCGTTTTAAATGGTATATAAAATCTTTAGGAATTCTATCTAAAATTCTAGATTGTTTAACATAGATATCTATTTCCGAGTCTTTTGTTCTTTTTTTTTGGATTTTGTTGCTTCATTAATTAATGATTTAGCAATTTTTTCAGATTCTTTTATTAAATCACCATATTTAACAACATGTGCTACTTCCGGCCCGGGTGGTAATGGAGCTCCTCCTTCCATATCTACCGAATCTACTTCTCCAGCTTTTTTAGTATCTGCAAATTTAGCTGAATATTTTTTAACAGCATCCAAAGGCATCCGTAATTCTATAGTATAATCTGTATTTCTTCCATATCCTGTATAAGGAACTATTCGAATATGTTTTCCTCGTAATAAAGAAATTAAAACAGCAGGAGTACAATTAAATTGCGATCCAGATCGGGCTATAAACTCTCGAATTCCAACTTCTGATAATGAATATATAATACCTAAATGTTGAGATTGTGCTTTACCAAATGAAGCTAAAAACTTTTGTTGTGGTTCCGTAAAAACATCAAGATCTTGCGTTTCTTCAGTTTCCTGTTGCTCATTTAATATTTCTTGCAACGTTTCATTGATAATATTTGTTAGATTAATACTCATATTTCTTTTGATTCAGACAATTGGGTACTTCTATATTTACTTGCTAATTTTCGTATTTCATTAATTGCTTTACGTGCTCTTACGCCAGCAGCTTTAACTTGTTTTTCTGAAAAGCGTTCGTGGTTTTCTTTGAACGAATCCCATAATTGCTCTAACTCTTCAAAAATTTCTTTAGATGTCATATTAACCTTTATTTAATATAAATATATGATTATACAAAACGATCCATAAATACTTGCAAATTAGTATCAGGAACAATTAATTCGGTTCCTGTATTTAATTGTATGTATATATCATTATCTAATTGATATGTAATAACAACTTGTGATTTATTAATGTATATTTGTTTGAGTTCATTTTCTATCAAACAATTAACTAATATAAAGTCTAATCTCCGGTCCATCCGCCTCCTCTATATCGAGATGGTCTTCCACCTGGCATATCATATGGGTTTACAGTATCGCTAGAAGGTGTATCTGGAATTGGGTTTATGCGTTGTGACATTTGTTGTATGTCTAAATTAAACTGCATCATTCTTCCTGGATATTGTTCTGCATATTTACGTAAATCGTTTTTTAACGTTTCTAGATTCAATGAACTAGATCCAATTTGTTTAGCAACATATTGTTGCATTTCTTTAGTATTTTTATATTTTGAAGTATCAGTAATAATATTATATATACCTCGTTGATACATGTTTGCATTACGACGTACGGTGTTAACATAAGTATTAGATTTTTTATATTTAGACAAATCAATACGATTTTTAATTACATCAGGAATTCGTAGCCATTCTTCTTCTGCATATTCATCAGCAAAATCAGGTCCCATATCATCATCTGCAGATAATAATAATTCTTCTCGTTCGTCAACAGAAAGTACATCCCATATTTCTTTTTCATTATATTCAAACATTAATCTTTGAGCGCGCTGAACTTCTTCTTTAAAGATTTTTTTATATAAAGGATGTGATTCAATATTTTTCATAATAATTCCATTGTTAAGCATATGATGTGTCTGATGCAATTGCTGACATAATATAATCAGCTTCACGATTTCTTCTTTTTCTATTTATACCATTGTTGTGTACTTGCAATGAACGTACCGCATCTGCAACAACTGTAAAGTCACCGGTACTTTCAGCTTGTCGTAATGACTTTTTCACGACGTTTGGAAGGCTTCCGTAGTTATAAGCAACTGATGTTAATGCTGCAATAATGCCGTCAGGTGTATTTGAAGGAACGTGTTTCATAACTTTTCTAGGTATAAATTCTGTTTCGAGTCTTCTTTTTAAATCTCTTTCTGCATCAGCTGTTGTTATTGTATAATTTGGTTTATTGTTTCGATCATTACTTAAAGTAATAATAGAACCGTCGGGTTTAGTAATAGTACTACTACCATGTCCTATTCTCCAATTATTAACATCCCACATCGGCGTTGCTACAAATCCTTCATATTTTTTCAATAAATTAGCTGCTTGATCTACTGCAGAGCCATTAATATCAAAATGTTCTGCCCACTCAGAGTTAGATATTGGTTTAATATTAGTTAGTTCCGAGTCTTTCATGTCTATAGTTACATCTTCTAATTTATTTTTAGTTTCAGCATCATATACACCCGTCGTCTCTAAATTGTTTTGTTTTTGAAATCTTTTCAATCCAGCTTCTGTATAAGATCCGAAAATGCCATCGTCTTGCGGAGGACCTACTGCACTTGGATCATCTAATGCGTGAATTAATCTACGTTGCATATCAATAACCGCTGAGCCACGATCTCCAAAAGATAATCCATTAATATTTATTTCATCGTCATATGAAACATCTCTATCCATCGGTTCTGTACCAAGTGTATTTACCAATTGATTATACAATTCAGCGTGGGCATCTCTATTTAAATGTATCATATCTTTTGAAAAATAATTTTTGTCATTAAAAATAGTTGTTGCGTCTATTATATAGTCTGGTAAATCACTAGATTTTATTCCCGGACCAATTTTATCGTTCGAAGGATATTTACTAGGATCTGCAGTAAATTTTTTAGTTGGGTTTGTTATAGCAACAATTTTAGCAGTTGGGTTCTTTCGTTTAACTAAAGAATACATACTAGTTAAATTATTTATAGCTTTTGTTGGGGTATTTCTCCAACCATCATTTCCACCGCCCATTATTACAACAATATCATAATCAGATAAATTATCCATATTACGTAAAATATCAAACATTTTACTAGTTCGTCGACTAACTTTTGCATTGATATCTACATCATAATCAGATCGATTATTTTTTTTAAATTTATATGCATAGCTATACGGAGCCGCTGTTTGCGAATCTCCGATAAATAACACTTTTTTCTTGTTATTACTTTCTAATAATATATCTTTAAGTCGTATCATGATCGATTACTACATAATTTTCTATACTTTTCTGTATCTAAATTTTTAATAAATCCATGTGCATACTTGTCATATCCCGAACCAAAAAACTTTTGCATTCCACACCAACTATTGTACTGTGTAGTATAATTCCATAATTTTTGTTCGTCAGTTTGGCCTTGTTTATCTTGCAGATATTTAGCTACTAAATAACCCGTACGGTCAGCTCCATTTCTACAATGTATTAAAGTATGTCCTTTATCTAAAATTGTTTGTACATATTTAATAGATTTTGTATACCCTTGACCTTTTTTGAATCCACTATGTGCACTAACATGATCTCCAGATTTCGGATAAAATGTTACACCCATCGACTCTGCTAATTCTCGTTCTTGACTTGATAGTATAGTTCCGCCTGCTCTAGATGTCGGATCACTACCCTGATCTCCGTTTAGTCGTATAATATTTTTTATGTTATATTCTTGTATAATATACTTTAATTGTTCTAATGTAGGCTGGCCGCTTCTATAATTTGTAGTTCCTGGTATCGGAGCAAATTGTATTTTGTCTAAATTAAGTCCAGATGCATCTATATTATCAACAGATAAGTCAGAATCAACACTTATTTGTTTTTCAAATTTTTCAATTGCATCTGCATCTACTTTTACATTGAATAATTTTGACCAAGTACTTGGACTAACAACACCCGTTCTTTCTGCGGCATCCTTAAAGGAATCTTTTTGATATTGTAATACAGCCCTTTTCGTTTCGGGCCCGAAAATACCATCGACACCATCATCAAGATCTCCATATGATCCTAAATCATATCCTAAATCTACAAGCGCTTGTTGAATTTTTTCTACATCTTCGCCTCGAGAACCATATGCTATCTTTCCCGGGTATTTTTGTTCGAATAATATGTCTTTTAATCGTATCATTTAATATAAATATGATGATAAAAATAATATAGTACGTTAGTACGCCCGTTAGCACCGGGTCGTACTTGTTTTACATATCCGGGTCTCCAGGAGTGTCTATTCCATCCGTAGTATAACGAGTAATAGGTTCATTTAAATCGATTGGTGCGCCCATATTATATTCTTTAGGCAATCCATGATATTTATTACTTTGCAGATCATAAATTACAAATTGATTGCCCGGTTTCTTGAATCCTATATTTCGGTAATGTGCTTCTTCCCATTTAATATTAAAACGACGAATATCTTGTAGTATTGATTTTCTTTGACTTAAAATTTTAAGTAATATTTGTTTATCTGATTCTGTTATTTTATCCCGGGTCACTAAATCATCAATGCGACCTTTTATATATTCATCCGTAGCGCCTCCATAAAAGTCATATTTAAGTGATTCGTATCCATTTGCAGCAGATTTACTGATTTCTTCTAATGGTATAATTTCATCCATATGTATAACCCAAAGCGGACGTTGAGAGTTTACAATACCATGCTGATCGAATGTACGGGGTAAGATCAATGATCGAACATCATATATTCCAATTAAATGTGGAGACGAAGGACGTTTGCTTAATCTCGCAGCTAACGACGCTTCATTTGAATCCGTTGTGAATTTTAAAACTTTGCCAGATTGCATTAAATATGTTATTCCATAATAACCAGAACTTATGCGGTGCTTTGGGGTTTCGTGAAATTTATTAGCTATCGTGTGAATATTGTCTTCAATATCGTCTTGCTGTTGGCCCAGCATGTATTCGAACAATATTTTCTTAAGTCGTATCATGTTATTCGTTGTCTTTATATTCTATTAATTTAGCACCTGACGCTAATCCCTCTGCAAATGTAACTGCATCTGTGAATTGCCATGTGTCGTCTGGCGACTTGCGACGATAAAATACTGGACCACCAACATCACGGAGTTGGTATTCCCATGACTCAGATTCGGATTCCATTAATATGCGTTTAAGTGATATCATGATTTATTAGCGTCGATCTTTTCTCGAATTCTATTTTTAAGTAGATCTACAAACATATCACAATCTTGAGGAATTCCGAATTTCATTATAGGTAAATACATTTGTGCTTGAGGATGGTCATCTCGTACTTTAACTGACGCGTCTTTGTTTCCTATAGAAATATATACGCTAACTGTGTATTTTCCATTATGATATGTATTGAATTCCGTATTAACATAGTTACCAGCTGTATTTTCTTGGAATCCATTTCTTTTTAAACAATCTACTAGATCGTTATTTGGCAGAGTCTCGTATTTTTGTTCCGTTAAATTCTTGGTACCGAATCTACGCATGTTTTCTCGTAATAAATTTTTCATTGTATTCCTTATTATAAAGTACTTTAATATAAATATAATACTATTATAATATACGCAGTATATTCCAATAAAGAGCACCTATATAGCAAAAATCTTATCCGTGCTAGAAAAATATATATAACCTCCCGCAGCCAGATGGGGGTCAATTGGGGGTTTAACGAAACCCACCCCCACCCCCCTGTTTTGGGGGGGCTACCCGGGGCTTATCGGGGGGGCTTATTAGGGGTGACCCCGGGGGGGTGTTTTGGGGGGGGTGTATGCCCAGTAAAAAAGGGAGCCTATTATATTTAGACTCCCATGTGCTTCTGTCTTGCTAATGTATAAGGGTCGGTGGCATCTTATGCCTTTTGCTATTTGCTATTGCTACTTCATGTCTACAATGTTTTATAAAGTTCGTCATTGATTTGTCCCAATACAAAATTCGATCTGTTAATTACTCCTAGTTGAGCTCCATCGTATTTTGTCATCTCGATGATAGTTGCTTGTAACTCTTGAATAATGTCATATGCATCATTTAATACTTCGATTTGTTCTTCTGTCATTGTCTCGTGATTGATGTTTATTGATTAACTTTGTTATGCTTCTCACGCATTATGGCAGACGTCTTTTCGATTACATCTACAGACAGATCCACTTCGAGGCCTAACTCTTTTAACAATGTATATATTGCATTCCATTTCGTGCGCGCTCTCTTTACAATTGGATCGCCTTCTTCGAATAATAATTCTTTCTCTTGCAATGCAATAAATAACTCTGCTTCTTTCTTTTGAATTGATTGGATCATTTCTTTCTTTGTCATGTCTCTTATTTTTAAAGTTCAACATTAAAATGAGTTAGCAAGCAGGATAATATCACTGTGTCAGGATGATAACCTCCAAAATCCCATACATACTTTATCAAGTCTCTCGTGATGGGCTCTTGAACCTCTTGAGCAATTGCTTTTACTTCCTCAATTGCTGCTTCTAATGTTTTTGCTGGTCTTTTCATATTCTCTCTTTTTTAAATTAATACTTAAATATAAGAATAATTCTGATAGAATCCTAATGATATTGTAACTTTAATTAAAGGGCCGACTACATCATTAGCCGACCCTTTTTGAGAGATATGATCTTATGATCCTATAATTTGTCCTGCTACCATTATCTTTGGATTATCAAATCCCATGGCACATATCCTTGCTGCTTTGATAAAGCTTCGCAGGTTAACTTCGACACCATCAAACTCTTCATTCAACTCTTTCATGATAGCCAATGCTTCGTCTTTTGCTTGCTGCGGAATGCTTGACTCCATCTTCGTCGACAATTGCTCCATCCTAGCAAACATTTGTTCTGTGGTCAATTCAACATCTGCTACAAAGCTTCGTGAACGAATTGCTTCATCCAATTTGCTTTGGCGGATGTTAGAGATAAAGATTATCTTGCCGGAGAACTCAAAATGTCTAGGCACTTCCGCACCATAAGTGTCTTTAAGGACCTTGGTGCTTATGTAACTAATTTTTCTTGTGTCATAGCTGTCTAATGCTGCCTTAAGAATATTAACTGCGTCATCGTCTTTGAATACCGAGTCACAGTCATCCAACACAATAATCTTGTCTTCATTCTCATACAGCGTAATAAACAATCCTGCTGCTGTGGCTCTACCTTTGAAGTGAACGAAGTCGGTAGACTCTGTGAAACCCATATCCGATAACGTCTGCTTAACTAAGTGCGTCTTACCGGTACCTGCGGATCCTGTGATAACTAAGCTAGGTTGAATGCCTTTACCTACCATCTTCGTTAAACGCTCTAGGTTGGAAAACATTTCTGCCGGATCTTGCTTTTGTCTAACTTGCATGAAGCTAACTTTCGGCTCACTCAATGTTACATTGAAGTCTGCAGGATCCATTCTTGTTACTCTACCCGTTGCGCTTACCATCAACACTTGCTTATACTTTTCTGCGTTGCGGAGCTGGATCTGTCTGATCAAATCTTCCGGAGCAATTTCTCCTGTCGTAACATTCTTGGCAAATAATTTGCCTTTAATTCTTACTGGTTCAAATACATTATTCATATTCTCTCTTTTTAAATGATACTTAAATATAAGTACTATTCTGATAGGATCCTAATGATTTCGTAACTTTTTTTTTATTCGGATCTGCCTTCACGTCCGCAAGGGCCTAGCTTTCACTAGACCCCTAACGGAGACATGATGTCTTTACTTACCTGCTTCGAGTATCGGTAATCCAGCTTCGGTAGGAATATATACTTTCTGCCCACCTTTGTCTAACTGGTCGATCCATAAGAACTGCAAATAGTCTTTGTTGCCTTTCAGGGACTCGCCGATTATCTCATTAGCTCTTGCTACACCAATTGCTCGGACGCTATCTGCTTCACGCTGACCTTGAGCTGTAATAACAATTTCTTGATTCTTTGCATTTGCCATTTTCACTTTGGCTTCTGCTTCTGATATTGCAGCTTCATTCTTTGCCTTAGCCTCTTCAATTTTGATCTGACGATTCTGCTTGGCTCTTTCGAACTCTGCCTTACCGCGGAGTGTCTCCTTGTATACATTATACCTAGGGCATCCAATTAACGATCCTAATAGGATTAGAATCAATACCGATACTGACAGAATGCTGAAGAACTTGGTTTGGAATCGAGTCTTTCTCTCCGAGCTCCGAAGCTCATAATTCGTGTCTTTCAACTCTTCAATCCTATCATTTAACTTTCTTTTCTCTGCAGCAATGCTTTCGTCGAATCGCTTGCCTTTCTCAATGATGCTGGATAGCTTTCTTGCATCCATGCTGTCTACTAAGTCTCTTAACTCTTGTTTAGTCATTGTCTCTTGAATTTTAAATTATACTTTAATATAGTAATTAAATTGATATTATCCTAATTCTTTCTTAAGAAAGTTTGCTGGCTAATTAAAGCCAACAAACCCTTTTGTTAATCTTATGTCTAACTCTTCTACCATCTCTTTCACTCGGTAATAAGGAGCTAGCTCTAACTCTCGCAGTACTTCTGTTTCAACATCTTCTACTGTGAATCCGGATCCGAAGCTGTAATATGTAATAGCACTCTGAACATATTGCATTGAATTGTTTGCAGCTTCATTCCAGGCCGCGAATGGGAAATGTTCATTTTCGTGATCTTCCCATGCATCCTGTGCTAAGTCATATGCTGCTAGCCACTCTTTCTTGATCTCTTCTTTAGCTACCTTCATCACTTCATCATTGTGAGCATACATCTCTTTGCTCCATGGTTTCGTGATCTCGATTCCATACTCTACTTTTTTTGCTTTCGCCATATTCTCTCTTTTTAAATTAATACTTAAATATAAGAATAATTTCGATAGGATCCTACCTTAAAGGTAACTTTTTTTTATAGCAATATTAACGTCCAGATCCATGAGAATCCTAACGTCATTAAGATTGCTATGGCTGATGTCAATTGTGACTTTACTGTATCCTGAATGCTAGTCTCTTCTCCGTCTAGCTTTTTTAGTCTATCCCGTAGTCGATCTTCTCTGCCGAAGCTTCGAGCTTGAGTGACACCTAGCAACATTAGTACTGCTACAAAGTTAGGGAAGGTTAGGTACTGACCAAATTGGTCTGCTAGGTTCCATTGAGCCAGGATGACTCCTAATGCCCAAAATGCTAATAACATGTTTAATAACACTAACGCGGAAGCTAAGATGAAGTTTGCTAATACGATTTCTTTTTTCATATCTCTCTTTTTTAAATTGGTTTTCACGTCCGCATGCCCTAACATTTCTGCTAGGGCAGGACTTGGATGGAATTTACTTTTAATTCATTTTACCCGGATCGTCTAATCCTTTGATCAATTCATCAACTGCTGATATTTTCATATCGTCTAGACTATCCATCTCTGCTGCTTGTTCTTCTGCAGCTTTCTGAGATATAAATGGCATAATAAATTTCATGAATTCGTCTTGATGATTATTTGCCATTATCGTCTGTACTATTTCAACTAAGTCTGCAAACTTTGTGAAATTCATATCTCCCGATATTAATGACAATGTTTTCATGGTAGCTAATGAATCTTCTATTTGGTTCATTGACTGGTCGAATAACTCTCTTAATTTTTCAATATTCATTTTCTCTCTTTTTAAATTAATACTTAAATATAAGGACTATTTTGTTCGGATCCTAATTTTTTTAAAAAAACTTTTCTAATATTTTTTTACCAGGCAGATCCTGCAAAGACTTTTCTGCAGCCCTTACCAATTGCCTAGCACGCTCTCCAGATACATTTAGCTCTTCAGCAATTTGATCCATGCACTGCGGATACTCAAATCCAATCCCATAAAAGCGTGTCAATGCATCCCTTTGCTTTTCGGGTATACATTCTAGCACACGGCCCAATTCGAATTTGAAGTCTTGCTGATCACGCTCAGACACTACATAGTCTGATTCAAGGTACCGATCCGCATATGTCTCTTTGTTCTCATCATCCCCGACAGGAGCATGTATACTTTTAGTAGAATACTCTTCGGTCTTGGTCTTGTGTGACGGAATTCGTACTGTGCGGGACACATCATTCAATGCCTTTTGGATTTCGGCTCGCACATACCATACTGCAAACGTGATGAACTTAACATTCTTTTCACAGTCAAATTTGTCAACGGCTTCAAACAACCCGATATTACCAAATGCTGTGAGATCTTCTATTTCTAGACCCATGCCTTGATATCCCCTTGCCACTTGTATTACGAAGCGAAGGTTGGCTTTAATGATTCGATCCCTAGATCTAATGTCTCCGGCTTGTGCTTGTCTAATTAAGGATCTTTCTTCATCCGATCCGATCTTCTCAGACACTTTGCCTGTCTCTTTTACATAACTGCGCATACTTGTTGTACTAGTATTAATAGCGCCATTGCTTACAAATATCTTGCTCATAACCTTTAATGTTTCTTAAATATAAGATTTATTCCGATAGGATCCTAATCTTTTTTAAATGCAAAAGTTCCAACTCCAAACGTGTGTTCATCTGTATACTGACATTCTTGTAACTCTATTTCATTTTCAGTTACAATCTCTCCTTCTGTAAACTCATTAGGAGCGGCCATTATTCTATCTGAATTGTTTTCAATGTTAACCAAGTCCATAACTTCAGGATTGGTTTCTCCATTTTCAAATTGTGTTAATACGACTTTATAATTTTTCATCTTCGTTTTGATTTAGTTTTCTGTTTTGTTTTGCTAATTCAACAGAGCGCCTTACCTTTTCTCTTATTTCGGGTGTTATCTCTTTTCTTATTTCTTCTAGATGCTTATTCTTTTTCATCTTTGTTTTGGTTGTACCGGGATCTACTTCCCGGTGCTTAAAAATTTAAATGATACTCTAGGCTTCGCTGCTTCTTCTGCTTGACGCTTAGCTCTATACTCTGCATTCTTCTTACCGGCTCTAAGAGCTTGTGCTACTGCTGAGTTACCAGTGTCTTTAGATCTTGCATCTCTGCGGAATTGACCCATTACTGCTTCTTGTCTTTCGAATCCTGAATTGCTTGATTTCTTTGCCATTTTCTCTATTTTTAAATTATACTTAAATATAAGAAATAAAAGTATGCGTGTCAAGCATTTTTTAAAAAAAGTTTACTACTTTTTAAAGTACCAATAAAATGCATATATGATAAGTGTTGCTACTAATATAGCCGATACGAGATCTCTCATGTTTTAATTACAAATAACAAAAGGTTCGCCGTATACGCTATACCACAATAATCCTCCGCCTGCTACTGCTACTATGCCGACTAGTGCTACTACTACCGCAATTACTATACCCCATGTGAAGAAATCGTAACGCGCGGAATAAAATGAATCTACCGGAATGTGAAATGGCAAACGAGATACTTTATTTATCGCTTCTTCTGCTACTTCTTCCTGACCCCAATCCGATAAGTTTTCATATGATGTTCCTTCGTAGTCATATTTAGCAATCTCAATGCACAGGGCTTGAACTTCTGGTTTTCGCAACATGTATTGTACATACAAGTTATTAACCAACCATCGCAATGCTCCAATGCACCAAAAGATTCCGAATAGGGCAAATATCCCTGCAACGACTGCAACTAGTCCTAATATTAAAAATAATGCTTTCATGATTATCCTAGCAATTTATCAAATTTTTCACTGTCAACTATTTTCATTAATACTAGTATACCTAATAATGTTCCAACCACACATGCTGGGACTAAAGGTATCATCATAACTAGTTTTGACAATCCGAATGCTTTACACACACAAATAACTAATACCGCCGGTGCAAACATAATTGCAACTATAATAGATAATGTAACGGTTAATACTAATAATATTCTCATAACTTTTAATTTTCTTAAATATAAGAAAAAAAGCAATGCGAACCAAATATCCGCACTACTTTTTTGCCTATAGAACTTTTAACCCGATCTATTCTTCTGTTACCGGAGTAAGCGGTTCGTTAGTTACCTCCGTGTTTTCTTCTTCCAGTTTCTCCATCTCGTCAGTAATGAAAGAATCAATACAATCGTCGACTACTGATTCTATGACCCGAAAGTCTAAATCCACTTCGTTTAACTCAATTGTTCTACCGTCATATCCAAGATCGAATCGGGCCGAATCTAAGTCAACGACGTCGCAGCAGTCATATATGCTTTGTGTGATCTGGTCCGCTAATTCCGTACGGATTTTATTAAATAAAGCTCGAGAATCTCCTGGCTCCTCTAACTGATTCTTTAACAATGCAACTACACTGTCGATTGATACTACTGGAGATAATGTCTTTACTCCTTCTAACTGCTCAATTAATTGTTCTTTTGTCATAACTACTCTTATTATTTATTATTTATATAGCAAATATAAGGACTATTTTGTTCGGATCCTAATTTTTTTGCAACTTTTTTTAAAATTGTATCAAATCGATTGCCTGCTCGCCTGTTCCCTTGCCATTGCGGGTAATCTCATAATTCGGATCCATCCCAGAGGAAACAACGTCGTCCAGTAACTCGGTTAATGTGTTAAACTTTTTCTGATAATACTTGCAATCTAAACTATACATATCTCTTAATTTTTAATTTACATAAATATAAGTACTATTCTGACAGGATCCTAATCTTTTCTTATTTTTTACAGTAAAAAAGGAGCCAGGGAAATAAGAGAGAGAAACCTGGCTCCTTGTCGTGTCCAAGGCAACTCAGCCTCCGATCACTAATTCTTTACCACCCAGGTGGATTAGCTTCTAAGAATTGATCCGTGTATAAATGCTTGTTGTCGTTATACACTATCACATCTTCCCACCAACGAATTCCCATTCCAAGTCGCGCGACTGCAAACTTCGGAATATCTTCATTATGCACAAAGAAGAATAAATCATTACGTCCTCCTGTGTCTGGAACTGCTTTACCGTTTTCTACATCCGGTAGAGTTTCTACTTCGGTGTGGTACTTAACACGCACACCCATTTCATTCAAGAAGAAGTCTTCTAGGTCTTTTGGAGTCGAGTCGCCTAGCACCGTACCTGGCCAAACGCACAACTGTGTAAAATTATTTTTCATATCACTTTTTAATTTATAATCTAAATATAATGAATCTAAATCTAAAAACCAAATTTATTCTAAAAATAAATGCGTATTTGGTCTAAAAATAAATGCATATTTGGACTAAAAATAACTCTATCTATCCCATCCACATCCATCACATTCATTATTACTATAAGTAGTAATAGAACCACAGATGGGACAAGCTGTATCGTGAACTATCGGCATAACTATTCTTTTATTTTGCGAGGTATAATATAGTATCCTTAACATCCGGATGTATAATTCCCTGATCTACTAATTCCTGCAAATATGTTTCTAATTCCGGACTCATAACTATTCTATTGTAATTCCTTTAACTGAATATGAAGTCGACAACTTCTTTTTAAATCTCTTTGGTCTAAAAGCTCTTGTCGGATAATAGTCATACCCATTATCTAAAAGCATTTTTAACACTGCCTCTCTTTCAGCTGGTGCCTGAGCTCGTACTCGAGTCGACTTAAGCTTTCTGCCGGAGTCGTTGCCACGCAACACAATATCCTCACCAACCGTGAAGTCATCAGCATTTGAGTGATACATTAAGAATCCATCTGTCAATGTAACGAATCCCGTGTGGCCTGCAACACTGTTATACATGTTCCAACCATGACCGGTTTCTCCCGTGTGTGGCTTTACCATACCAATAGCTAATACAATAGCTGTCTTTGTTCCTGTAACCATAACTCTTATTTTTTTATTTAAATATAAGAATAATTTTTCAATTATCCAACCTTTTTAGCAACTTTTTTAATTTTAATTTGCGTCGACGAATCTTTGCTTTAAGTTTTTTCTTTTCTAGTCTTCTATAATATGGACCATGATCATAACCCGTACCACCAGCCCATGCAGATACATATTTAGTTCTATCCGTATTCAGAAACTCGATTCGACTTTCCATATTCTGGATCTCTTGCTTTATTATATCAATATCAGTCATTTCTCTTATTTTTTTAATATCCAATATACCAACCACTGCCATCCATGTAATTTACACAAATCACAGTTTCATTTTCTACTTCAAATTGAATGTGTACTCCTTTGATATATAATATAACTTTGTCTGTATCTGAATCAAACTCAATATTATATGCGTCAAAATCCACAAGCTTGTGTAGATCAGGCGAAGCCGGAATTCCCGTTTCGTGTTCTAATGCTTCTGCATAAATTGCAATAATCTCGCGATGGGTGTAATATAGCTTATCGAATTTGCTAATAGCTTTTATCATGTCATTCATTTCTCTTATTTTTTAATTTATATAAAGATAAGCAAAATAATGTTAGGATCCAAATTTTTCTGAAACTTTTTTATTCCGAGTCTAAGACTATTATATTACGGTGAAAACATTCTACTTTCAGAAGAGCTTTTGAGGTGCCTCCTTTATCTACTTCTACTAGCAAAGTAGCTAGCATACCATCAGACAAGTTGCCTGTCTTGCATCCGATAACGGACTTTACTCTGCCTACTAGCAGATTTACATTAGGTGTATCTGCTTTGCCTGTCATGGTAATCGATCCTCCTAACCCAACACTAGCATTTCGAATCCTAACCTTCTTTCCGGATAGTGCCTTATCTAGCATCAATTCGATGGTTATAGCGCTATGAGCTAATACAGCATCTACTGCTTTCTTAATATCTTCCGTAACTCTTTTTCTTTAATATAAGGAAAATTTTCCGGATATCCAAATATAATGTTTACGCTGTATAGCTAGGAAACCGAAGAAAACCGGGGCTAAAACCACGATTCTTGCATCGCTCGTCTAAAAATAAACTGCATGGATTCCGCGGATATGATCTAAAAATAAACCACGTACCGTCTAAAAATAGCAAGACTCGGTCTAAAAATAAACCATTGAGTATACTATATATAACAAGCAAACTAAAAATAATTGAGGTATTTCATCTAAAAATAACAAGACCCGGACTAAAAATAAAACGATTTCCCGGACTAAAAATAGGACTAAAAATAGCGGTTATTGGTCTAAAAATACGTGGGCCCTAATTAAGCCTTATAAGTGCGTTTAAGCACATCAGGCTAACAATGGTATCTAGATACCCAGGCAAAAGAGATAAAGAGCATACGCTATATAAAAACTTGTTTAACGGCAGGAAAAGGGCTAAATATCATTCCAAATCCTTACTAGACACTTAATCTAAAAATAAGCCTGGTAATGCGTCTAAAAATAATACTGTAATCCATCTAAAAATAAAACCTGGGTTTATATGTTACTAGACTCGGGACACTTGGGACTAGGGGTATTAACTAAAAATAACTCTTTTAATACAGTGATGGCTCTTATTACTCTGTCTCTTGAATGCCAATTACAATGTACTGTGTATTCTTCTAATAACTCTATTGCTTGTTGTATAGCTTTTATTTGTTGCATGCTTTGCATATGTGTCATTTGCGTTACTTGTCTTTGTCTTCAGTACCCGTACGATACTACGGATACTATTTAGCTCGGAACCATTTGTCAAATATCTTCTTCTTGATATCTTGTTCCTTTGGTTGCTTTGGTTTGGATTCGCTATAAGGAATATGTATTTGTTTTTCGTTATCGAAATTTTTGTTAGGTTGTATAGCGTTACTCATCTTTGTTTTGGTTTAATGATTTAAGTTCTTCTTTAAGTTTCTGCACCCTATCAAATATTTTCTGACATCTTTCCACTTCATATCTACCAAAACCATAATTTGAGTTTAGATCTATTTTTAAGATTGCTAATTCTTGTCTTATTTGGTTTTCTCTTTTACTCATCTTTGTTTTGGTTTTTCAAATATCCAACTAATTAATGGCATTAACCATCCTAAAATAACACACAAATAACCCCAACCATAAATTAGTGTGTGGGCTAATGTTCCATTATATCCT
>Ga0181568_10002558_pt1 | contig 16558 bp, 13 predicted proteins | sample 101ome_20_FD_133758 | JGI IMG/M metagenome (GOLD analysis project Ga0181568, IMG submission 133758) | Coastal salt marsh microbial communities from the Groves Creek Marsh, Skidaway Island, Georgia - 101404AT metaG (megahit assembly) | ecosystem: Environmental > Aquatic > Marine > Intertidal... | reverse complement strand
TAAGAAAATCAATCCTTTTTGATAATAATGCTATTTGAATTTCAGGAGACCCAGTATCTGTATCTCCTTTTTGATATTCCTTTATAACTTTACTTTTTTCTTCAGTAGATAATGCCATATTTTTTTCACTTAGTTTCTTATTTACAAGGCCGCATTCTATCACGATATATTAATCATACAAACATTAACTTTTAAATTAAGATTTTTCTAGGTAAAAGCTCATAATTTTCATTAATTTCGCCGATACCAAGAAATACATTGTTCTTATCATACATTTTTACAATATTTAATGGTTTTTCCTCAGTTTTTATTGAATTTCCATTTAGTATCTTTGGCACATCGTAATCAGACAAATAATACGATTTTGTATCAATTAATAATTGATCTACATTAATCATATATTTATGAAATATTTCTTCTTCTGAGCTATTTAAAAATTTTTCTAATTCAATAGAATTATCTAAACTTACATCGTTTATACTTGTTCGTGTTAGTTTTGTTACAGTCCCACCCGAACCAAGATCTTTGCCAATTTGTTCTGCTAAAGTTCTTATGTATGTACCTTTTGAGCATTTAACTTGTAAAAATAATTCTTTATCATTAAGTGCTGATAACTTTAAATCATGTATTACAATTTTTCTGGGCTTTCTATCAATACTAATTCCTTTTCTAGCGTATTCGTATAAACGAACACCTTTATACTTAAGAGCAGAATACATTGGAGGCACTTGTAAAACTTCACCTAAATATTTTTTTTCTATTGTGTTCAAATTTTTAAGATTGGGTGTAATATTCGTTGTTTTAATTTTACCATCTAAGTCACCTGTAGATGACGTAAGGCCAAGTTTAATAACAGCCTCATAACTTTTACTAGAATTTAAAAAAAATGAACAGAGCTTTGTGGCTTTATTAAAAAATATTATTAATAAACCACTTGCTAACGGATCTAATGTTCCCGAAAAGCCAGCTTTTTTTTGATTTATTTTTTTCTTTACCTTCGTTAAAACCTCATTTGAAGATATACCACAGGGTTTATTTAATAATAAACAACTTTGTCTATAATTATTCATTAATTTAAGCTTTTGTTTATAAGTTCTTCTAATTCAAAAGCTTTTGATTCTGTGTCATCATAAATAAATTTCAACCTCGGAACAGATCTCAAGTTGGAGTTTTCTGATAATTTTTTCTTAAAAAACTGTTTTGAAGAGTTTATCGCATTAGTAATTTCTTCAATCTCTGAAACCAATCTATCTTTGTTGTTAAATATTATAAAAAATATTTTAGCATTTTTTAAATCTTTCGACATATCTACTTCGGTAATTACTACGTCTTTTATTCTCGGATCGTTAATATCGTTTCTAATAATTTGTGCGATTTCTTTTCTAATGACTGAGCCAATTCTATGTATTCTTTGATTATCAGAATCATATTTCATTATTCTATCTTCCTAGCAACTTCAATCCTTTGAAAGACTTCTATATTATCTCCAGGCTTTACATCATTATAATTTTTAACTGCTATACCACATTCTGTACCAAGCTTTACTTCTTTTACATCATCTTTATGTCTTCTTAACGACTCAAGTTCCCCTTCATATATTACAATATTATCTCTTAATACTCTTATTGGGTTGCCTTTTTTTACAGATCCCTCTATAACTTGACACCCTGCGACTGCACCCATTGCAGACGATTTAAAAACATCTTTAACTTCTGCCAAACCTATTATTTCCTCTTTTGTCTCTGGTGCAAGCAGACCACTTAAACCCGCTTTAACGTCATCTATCAAATCATATATAATACTGTAATACCTTAAATCAATATTTTTTTCTGTAACAGTTTTTTTTGCTTGGCTGTCAGCTCTTACATTAAACCCTATTATCATAGCATTTGAAGCCTCAGCTAAAGCAATATCAGATTCATTTATAGCGCCTGCTGAAGAACTTATAATTTTAACCATTACTTCATCGTTATTTAATTTAACTAATGATTCACATATTGCTTGTGAACTTCCTTGAACATCTGTCTTTAAAAGTATATTAAATGTTGGAATTTCACCTTTTTTTAAATTACTAAACATATTATCTAAAGTTGGCGCTTGATATTGAGATGCAAACTTGGTATCTCTAATCTTTGTTTTTCTATATTCGGCAATGTCTCTGATTTTCTTATCGTTAACTGCTGATAAAACTTCATCACCTACTTCAGGAGCTCCTGATAATCCAAGGACAACTACAGGTGTTGATGGTGTTGCTTTATCAACTCTTTTACCATCCTGATCAATCATTGCTCTAATTCTTCCAAATTCTTTACCGCATAAAATATTATCACCAGTATTCATACAACCTTTTTGAACAAGAACAGTTGCCGTTGCACCTTTTCCTTTATCTAACGCAGACTCTAAAACAATACCAGTAGCAGAGCCTTTTGATATTGCTTTTAACTCTAAAACTTCTGCAAGCAAAGAAATTGATTCCAGTAGATTGTCTATACCGGTACCCTCTTTTGCCGAAACCTCTACAAATATATTTTCTCCGCCCCATTCTTCAGGAACAACCTCATGTTTTGTAAGCTCTGTTTTTATAGCCTCTACGTTAGCACCTTCTTTGTCTATTTTATTTACAGCAACAATTATCGGTACTTCAGCGGCTTTTGAATGCTTTATGGCTTCTATAGTTTGAGGTTTTACTCCGTCGTCAGCAGCAACAACTAGAATAACTATATCAGTACAATTTGCTCCTCGCGCTCTCATTGATGTAAATGCCGCGTGGCCAGGAGTATCCAAGAAAGTTAAAACACCTTGTTTTGTATTTACTTGATATGCGCCAATGTGTTGAGTTATTCCTCCAGCTTCACCAGATGCTACTCTACTTGACCTAATATAATCTAATAATGAAGTCTTTCCATGGTCAACGTGCCCCATAATTGTGATCGCAGGTGGTCTGGATTCCAATTCATATTTATCCTCTGGCTCAATTGTTAATAAATTCTTTTCTAAATTTTCGTAATCAATTGTTGTAACTTTGTGCCCCATTTCTTCTATAACAATAGTTGCTGTATCTTGGTCCAAGGTCTCGTTTATAGTTGCCATTACACCCATTTTCATAAGCGCCTTTATAACTTCAGCTGACTTCACTGAAATTGCTGATGCTAATTCAGCCACAGAAATAAATTCACCTAACTCTACGGTATAAACAACTGGTTCCGTAGGTTTTTCAAACTGATGCTTATCTTCAACTTTACTATTATCTTTGTTTTTCTTACTAGAATTTTTTCTTACAATGCGATTCTCATCTGAAATTTGAATCTTTTGCCTACGATTTTTTGACTTTATAACAACGTTATTCTTTTCTTCATTAATATATTTTGTCTTGGATTTTTTTCTTCTTTTTTTACTATTATCGTTTGATTCATTATTTTCAAAAGTTTTTGTTTCAGACAAAGGTATTTCATTTTTAATATCTTGCGCGCTTATGTCCTGTGTCTCAACAAAATCTTCACTCGATAAATTATTTTTATCTTCATCGATTTTACTCAAATCCTCATCATGTTTTTCGCTAGTATCAGCTTCTATTTTTTTTGTTACTTGGTTATTAACTTTAGAAAAAACTCTTTTTTTTCTTATAACTGTCTTTGTTTTTTGCTTTTCATCAATAGAGTCTTCTGATTTTTCAATATCCTTTTTTATCGTTTTGTTTTTAGCCGGCTCATTTCTAACGAACTCTAATAACTGCATTTTTTCTTCATCACTAATTAAGTCATCTTCACCTTTTTTTTCAATACCTGCTAACTGTAATTGCTCAATTAGTCTTACAGATGATAATCCTATTGTTTTTGAAAATTCTTTAACTGTGATATTAGACATTTTTTTATTTTAATCCTCAAACATTGGTGCTCTTGCCGTCATAATTAGTTTACCAGCAAGATCTTCTGTCATATTATTTATCGGCATTAATTCATCTACAGATTGGTCTGCTAAGTCATCAATTGTTATAATTCCTCTACATGCAAGTTCAAAAGCTAAATCATTTGTCATGCCTTCCATTTCCAATAATGCTTTTGAAGGCTCTGCATCCATATTTAAAGACTCTGGATTTATAGCTTGTTTTAACAAATAGTCTCTTGCTTTATTTCTAATATCTTCAACAATATTTTCATCAAGGTTATCTATCTCTGTCATATCTTTTGGTGGGGCATATGCAATTTCATCAACACTAGAAAAACCCTCTTGAGCTAAAATTAGCGCTATATCTGGCTTAATATCTAAATATTTAACAAAATTTTCGCTTATCATTTGTGTTTCAACTTCACTTTTTTCATCAACCTGTCCTTCGGTCATTACATTTAAATCCCACCCAGTTAATTGACTTGCTAATTTAACATTTTGCCCACCTCTTCCAATAGCTTGGGATAATTTTTCTTCTTCAACAGCTATATCCATGCTTTTTGATTCTTCATCCATAACTATTGATAATACTGTAGCAGGTGACATTGCATTAATAACAAATTGAGCTGGATTTTCATCCCACAAAATAATATCTATTCTTTCTCCTGCTATTTCATTAGAGACTGACTGTACTCTCGAACCTCTCATGCCAACACAAGCGCCAACTGGATCTAGCCTTGGATCATTTGATTTGACGGCAATTTTTGCTCTTATGCCTGGATCTCTTGCTGCACTTAATATTTCTATTAGATCTTGGCCAACCTCTGGAACTTCTAAACTAAATAAATTTATTAAAAAATCTGGATGTGTTCTAGATAAAAATAATTGTGGGCCTTTTGACTCCGCACGAACTTCTTTTAAATATGCTCTAATTCTATCACCGTTTCTTATTGCTTCTCTGGGAATTAAATCTTCTTTTTCAATGAAACCTTCTGTATTATTTCCTAAATCTATAAGTACACCATTATGTTCAACTCTTTTTACGATACCCATAATAAGTTCACCAACTTTATTTTCAAAAGATTCAACTATTCTCAAACGTTCTGCTTCACGTACTTTCTGAACAATTACTTGTTTAGCTGTATGAGCTGCAATTCTTCCAAATGGAACAGATTCAATCTCTTCCTCAATAGAATCTCCAATTTCGATTTCATCATGCTCCTTAGTAGCATAAGCGTGAAGAATTTGTGCGTCAGGTGATGTAAACTCTGGATCATCATCAGAAAGTACTGTCCATCTTCTGTATGTCTTATAGTCGCCAGTTAATCTATCAATAGACACCCTAACATCTACATCTTTTGTATATTTTTTTCTTGTTGCTGTCGCTAATGCAATTTCTATAGCATTAAAAATTATTTCTTTATCAACACCTTTTTCATTTGAAACAGCATCTACAACATTTAAAATCTCTTTACTCATCTTAATCTCTCCAGATTATATCTTTAATCTTGCATTATCTATTGAATCATACTCAATTTCGTAAATATCATTTTTATCATTAATAACTACAAAATTATTATTAACATCTTTTATCATTCCAACAATATTTTTTCTATTTTTTACTAACCATTTTAACTTTAGCTTTACCTTCTTATTTATATATTTTGCAAAATGTTCTTTTGTCATTAATACTCTATCTAAGCCAGGCGATGATACCTCTAATATATAATCACCATTACAAATATTTTCGATATCTAGTATATGTGTCACTTGATTACTAACTTTTTCACAATCATTAATATTTATTCCACTTTTGCTATCAATATATAATGTTAATTTGAGAGAATTATTTTGCTGTCCTATATTTAGACCCCATAGTTCATATTCCATAGATATTATTATTGGATCAATCAATTTCAATATTTGTTCTTTCAAGCAACTTATCCTCAAATTTACATAAATTATATTCCTAGACGAAAAAAACCCCAAACGGGGCTCTAAAAAACCCCTAAAACTGGGGCAGCTTGTGTCTAAGACAAAATATTAATATAGTATATTTTGGATAAGGGTAAACATCAACTTATTTCAAAAAATCACTATTTTCATATATTTCCAATAATTTTCTACTTTATTTTATAAATTAAACCTCTATTCATTTATCTAAACTTTGTTGTCTCTTAAAAATCTTTTTCTTTGATTTGGGCACAAATATTTTTTTCTCAATCTTAAGTTTTTTGGCGTGACTTCTAATAATTCATCTTCATTTATATATGACATCATTTGTTCTAAGGTCATAACTCTTGGAGGGATTAGGGTAACTGCTTTGTCCGTTCCAGAAGCTCTTACATTTGTTAATTGCTTTCCTTTTAAAACATTAATACCAAGATCATTTTCTTTACTATGCTCACCAACAATCATGCCTTGATAAACTTTTGTTTGAGGTTCTATAAACATTATGCCTCTATCTTGTAAATTAAAAATTGCATAAGCAACTGCAGTACCAGTTTCAGTTGAAACTAGAGCTCCATTTCTTCTGCAAGACATATCTCCTTTAAATTTATCATATTTATAAAAAATTCTATTAATAACACCCGTGCCACGAGTATCAGTTAGAAATTTACTTTGATAGCCTATCAAGCCTCTTGATGGTGCGTGAAAAATTAATCGAACTTTATCTCCTTCAGCAGTTTTCATGTTTACCATTTCAGCTTTTCTTTGATTCATGCCATCTATTACAGAGCTTGAAAATTCCTTATCTACATCAATAGTTACTTCTTCAATTGGCTCAAGTTTTTCGTTATTCGCATTTGTTTTATATAATACATTTGGTCTTGACACAGTTAACTCGTAACCTTCTCTTCGCATTGTCTCGATTAATACCCCTAATTGAAGTTCACCTCTCCCACCAATTTCAAATGAGTCTTTGTTATCATTTTCAGAAAAAGTAATCGCAACATTTGTTTCAGCCTCAACTAGTAATCGTTCTCTTATCATAGTAGATGTTACTTTTTTACCTTCTAAGCCAGCTAAGGGTGAATCATTAACAAGTATTGTTATTGCCATAGTTGGTGGATCTATTGGAGATGATTGTATTGGGCTAGTTTCAATGGGACTACAGATTGTGTCTGAGACAGATGTTTTTGCTAACCCTGCTATACAAATAATGTCGCCAGCAAATACCTCATTGACAGGAACTTTTTCAGCCCCATTAAATCTTAACAGTTTTGTAAGCCTACCTGTTTCAATCTCATCTCCGTTTAGATTAATTGATTTAACACTATCATTTACTTTTGCTGATCCTTGTTCTATCTTACCTATCAAACATCTTCCTAAATATGAATCATAATCTAAAAGCGTTGAAAGCATTGCAAAAGGTTTATCTTTTTCTACGTCAGGAGGGCTAACGTAGTTTATTATCAAATCTAGTAATGGGTGTAAATTATCTTTCTTATCATTTATATCGTTTACACACCAACCGTCTCTTCCAGAAGCATACATTATTGGAAAATCTAGTTGTTCGTCAGTTGCATCCAAAGATACAAATAAATCAAATACTTCATCGATAACTTCATCAGGTCTTCCATCTGATCTATCAACTTTATTGATAATTACTATAGGCTTTAAACCTTGAGACAATGCTTTTCCTAATACAAATTTTGTTTGTGGCATTGGTCCTTCTGCCGCGTCTGTCAACAATATTACACCATCAGCCATATCTAAAACTCTTTCAACTTCTCCTCCAAAATCAGCGTGTCCTGGGGTATCAATTATATTAATTCTTACATCCTTCCATTTCACAGATGTAGGCTTAGCTAAAATTGTGATGCCTCTTTCTTTTTCTAAATCTCCAGAGTCCATTAATCTTTCTTCAACCTGTTGATTGTCCCTAAAAGTTCCGCTTTGTTTTAAAATTGAATCAATTAATGTTGTTTTTCCATGATCAACATGGGCTATTATAGCGATATTTCGCATATCTTCTGACATAAGCACCTAAAATAAAGAAGTGTAATTTGGTAGCGGAGGTAGGATTCGAACCTACGACCTTCGGGTTATGAGCCCGACGAGCTGCCAGACTGCTCCACCCCGCACCGTAAGTATGAAGTTTACTTAAGAAATATAAATTATCAAGCAAGTATATTAAAAAAATACTTAAAAAATGTATTAGGTAATAAAAATATAATAAATAATAAAATTGGTATGATAGATAAAGTAAGTATATGAAACCTTCCACCAAGATTTATAAGACTATTTGAACCCTGCTCAAAGAACATAAACCATATAATTCTTAAATAATAATATAAGCCAACCACAGTCATTAGCACTGTAATAACAGCAACATATACTAAACCACTACTAATTAAAGCGTCTAATACTAAATACTTAGCATAGAATCCAACTGTTAAAGGTATTCCAGCAGATGATAACATTGTTACCATTAATAATAATGAAATAAAACCAGCGTTAGAAGATAATCCTTTTAAGTCATCTATATAAACGAGATCAAATTTTTTAGAAGATAGGAATGTAATTATTGACAACGAAGAAACTATTGTGAATGAATAAACAATTACATAAAATGCAGATACAGAAAAATTAAAATCCTTGGCTGTATATAGTGCGATAAAAATAAATCCTGAATTAGCAATGCTTGAATAAGCAAGCATTCTCAAAATTTTTCTTTGTGCTAACGCAAAAATATTGCCAATGAAAATAGAAAAAACGCCAAGAATGAGGATTAAATTATAAAAATTTTCGTTCTGAAAAATATCATTTTTATCTAAAAATCTGTAAGCAAAAACAAAAAAAGCTATTTTAGGTATTGATGAAATAAAATTGGTTATTGGTATTGGCGCACCTTCATACACATCTGGCAACCACAAATGAAAAGGAGCGACAGCAAATTTAAATGCAACACCTATAAAAATTAAAACATATGAAAAAAGGTATAAATTAGAAACCTGAAATTTATTTGGATACGCTACAATATCTGAGATTATAATTGAGTTTGTAATACCATAAAGATATGAAAATCCGAATAAAATTATAGCTGATGCGATTATACTTAATACAAAATACTTAATTGCAGCTTCACTAGAAAAAATACTATTTCTATTAAGAGCTATTAATGAGTACAAGCTTAATGATGATAATTCAATACCTAAAAATAAAATTATTAGATTGTTTGAAGATATTATTATTAAACAGCCTAAAAAAGCAAAAATTAACAATGAGTAAAATTCACCTGAAAACAGCTTTCTTTCTTCAAGATATTTTCTTGATATTATGATTTGTAAAATAAAAATTATATAGCAAATATATTTAAAAAATTCAGTTAGTTCATTTTTTACTATCGAATAATTAAATAAATATAAATTATCTTGAGGAAAATATTTTATACTTACTAGTAAAGCTAAAAATACTGATAATAGAGTTGTAGCAAAAATATAATGTTTTGTAGTTTTAAATATTCCAAATAATAACACTACCATTGCCATTATTGATAAAATAATTTCTGGTATAAAGTTCAGCAAACTGTTTATTATATTTTCTAAAATCATAGTCTTGTTAGTATATTATTTGTCATATTTTCTAAAGTTGAGTTCATAAACATCATTAAATAATCTGGATATATTCCAAGTATTAAAACTATGAGTGCAAGTAATGCTAATATAACTTTTTCTATAAAGTTTGCATCAATATATTCACCCTCAATATTAATTTCCCCATATATAACCCTTTTTACTAACCATAGCGAATAAAATGCTGACACTATAAGAGTAGTTGAAGCAAAGAAAGCATATAAAAAATTTGCTTTAAAAGATGAAATTATTATTATTAATTCACCTACAAAACTCGAAGTGCCAGGAAGACCACAGTTTGCAAGTGCAAAAAAAACGAAGAACCAACTATATATTGGCATTTGATTTATTATTCCACCTAAGTCAGATATTTTTTTTGTTTTATACCTGTCATATATTGAACCTACACATATAAATAATGCCGCAGAAATAAAGCCATGTGATAATATTTGGTACATACTTCCGGATAAACTAATAACAATATCTTCATATGAAGATGTATTTTCAAATAATTGAAATATTATAAAAAAACCAAGTGTTACAAAACCCATATGCGATATTGATGAATATGCTATAAGCTTTTTCATATCATCTTGTGTGATTGCAACTATTCCAACATAAACAATTGCAATTATTGATAAGATAATAAAGTAAATATCAAAACTTAAAGCTCCTAACGGCACAACAGGAATTACATATCTTATAAATCCATAAGCTCCAACCTTTAAAAGGATGGCAGCTAATATTACAGAGCCAGAGGTAGGTGCCTCAACATGGGCGTCAGGCAACCAGGTATGAAATGGAAACATTGGTATTTTTACGGCAAAAGCAATTGCCATAGCTATAAAAAGCCACTCTTGTTCTTTTAATGAAAAATTTGCATCATATATTGTCAATATATTAAAAGAAGATATTTTGGAATTAATATAAATAAAAGATATTAAAAGTAGAATTGAACCCAAAAAAGTGTAAATAAAAAATTTAACAGTTGCATAAATTCTATTAGACCCCCCCCATATACCAATTATTAAAAACATTGGAATAAGTAAAGCTTCAAAGAAAATATAAAAAAGTATTGCGTCTATTGCCGAAAAAACACCTATTGTTAATCCATTTGCGATTAAAAAACTTGCATAGTAATGGGTTCTTTTTTTTATCTTAAGAGTTGAATTATATAAAGAAACTATAAAGAAAATTAGAGTATTTAAAACTATTAATAAGACTGAAATAGCATCTACTCCTAAGTAATAAAAAATATTTAATGATGGTATCCAATTAAAATTTTCAATAAATTGAAAATCAGAAATATTTTTATTAAAACTTACTAAGAGAAGTATAGATAATATAAAAACAAATAAATTAATACTAATATTAATTATATTTAAATAACTGTTCTTGTTATTATAAAATAGAATTAATAAACCAGATATAATTGGAATCCATATCAGTGCTGATAACATATTATCTATCATAAAACCCTCACTAATATAACAGCAAAAATAATTACTAAAGAAAGTACTATTAAAAAGGCATAATGATATAAATAGCCAGAACTTATGGTCCTTAAATATGTTGATAGAATATTAATTCTCTTTGGTATACCATTAACAATTAATCCATCTATTAAAGCTATATCCATCTTATTTGAAAAGTATAATGAAGACTTTTTCATAAAAAGACTTAAATATAAAAATAATTCATCAAATTTATATTTTGATTTTATCGCTGCGACTGACTTTTCGAATAAGAAAAATTTTAAAAATTTAAAATCAGTTTTTTCTTTATAAAGCTTTATAGAAATATAAAAACCTATTAATAGAGAAAGAGTCGCCGGTGAAAAAATACCATGAGTTATAAATGGCAATAGTCCTTGATACTTAATCTCACTCGGTGACCACATAAATATAGGCATATCAATAAATATTTTAATAGAATAACCAGAGAATAATGATAATAAAGCTAAAATTATTAATGGTATTAAAATTATTAGAGATTGCTCTTTTACTGAGTTAGCATTATCACCTCTGTAATCACCATAAAAAACTATGAAAAGCAATCTTAATGAATATATTGTTGTAACTAATGCGCCTAAAATCAACATTACATATGCGACAAATGATATTGTGCTATCTTTGTATAACATCACTTCTAAAATTAGATCTTTTGAAAAAAATCCTGATGTTAATGGAAAACCAATTATGCTTAATGTTCCTATTAAAAAACAAATATAGGTAATTGGTAACTTCGACTTAAGGCCACCCATTTTCAAAATATCTTGATTATGATGAAGTGACATAATTACTGATCCGGCACATAAAAACAATAATGCTTTAAAAAAAGCATGAGTGTATAAATGAAAAAAGGAAATAGTATAAGCATTTATTCCAAGTGCTGAAACCATGTAACCAAGTTGAGATATTGTTGAATAAGCGATTACTTTTTTTATATCATTTTCGAAAATTGCGATTAGACCAATAAATAGTGCTGTAGAGGCACCTATAATTAAAATAATATTTGTTGTTATATAGCACATTTCATAAACTGGAGATAATCTTCCCACCATAAAAATACCTGCTGTTACCATTGTAGCAGCATGGATTAAAGCAGATATAGGTGTTGGCCCTTCCATAGAATCAGGCAACCAAATATGTAAAGGGATTTGCGCAGATTTAGCCATCGCTCCAATGAATAAAAGCAAACAAGATAAGTCTATGTAACTTAAACCAAAATATGTTTTCAGATTATCTAAATCTAATTCATTTATATTTAAAAAAATTGTTCTGTAATCAAAAGAATCGAAAGCTGTATATATCATAGCTATACCTAAGATAAAAAACATATCCCCTATTCTATTAATTAAAAAAGCTTTAAGATTTGCGTGAATGGCTGATCGCTTCTTGTAAAAAAATCCAATTAATAAATATGATACTAAACCAACTCCCTCCCATCCAATAAATAATTGAATTAAATTATTAGAAATAACCAATAAAATCATAGAAAAAGTAAATAGAGCAATATATGAAAAAAATCTTTTGTATTCCTTTTCTTTTTCCATATACGACATGCTATACAAATGTACAACTGAGGATATTAAAAGAACTACGACTAACATTGCCGCAGAGTACTTATCGATCAGATATCCAATGCCAATATTAAAATTAGAAACTGAAATCCAACTATAAAAGTTCTCATATAAAATTAAATTATCGCTAGAATATATATTAAAGCAAATAATTATTGAAAAAATGAAAGATAATGTAACAAGAGATGTACTTATGATTCCAGAATAAAAGTTATTTAATAGCTTTGAACTAAACCCTGTTATTATTGAGCTTAAAATTAATAAAATTGGTATTGATAATAATAAAGATTCCATCTTATCCCTTAAGTTTATTAATTAAATTAATTTCAAGTGAATTTCTAATTCTAAAAAGTGATACTATTATTGCTAAACCGATAGCTGACTCTGCTGCCGCAACAGCTAAAATAAAAAATACAAATACTTGCCCAGTCATATCATTGCTATAATGTGAGAATATAATGAAGTTTGTGTTTACCGATAGAAGCATTAATTCAATAGACATCAACAGCAACAAAATATTTCTCCTATTTATAAATATTCCAGCTACGCTAATACAAAATAGCAAAGCGCTAAAAACCAAATAATGTGACATTGTTATCATAAATCTTTATCCTTAATTATTCTTAATCTTGATTGCTTAGTTTCTTCTATTTGTCTTGCAGGATCTTGTTTTAGCGCTCTTTGTTTATTTGTCATATTTATAGCAATTGCAGCTATGATAGCTACCAATAAAATAAGAGCTGTTATTTCAAATGAAAACAAATGTTTTGTGAATAATAATAAGCCGATTTCATAAGTATTATTAAATTCTGAAGAGTGGCTAATTTCCGCAACTTGGGAAAAGTCATGATAAAAAATAACCATATATAATTCTATAAACATAATTAAAGAAATTATTAAAGAAAATAGCAAATACAATTTTTGATTAACTTTTTCCTTAATTGGTAAATCCAATAGCATTATAACAAATAAAAATAAAACTAAGACAGCGCCAACATAAACTAGAACTAAAACTATAGATAAAAACTCTGCTTTTAGCATTAACCAAAGTATTGCGCTATTAAAAAATATTAAAACCAAAAGTAATGCAGCATGAACAGTGTTATTTACAATAATTAAACTCATTGATGATATAATTATCACGGATGTGACCAAATAAAAAAGTATTGTTAAAATATCCATAGTTTCATTTTATTATAATTATTATTCTGCTTTTGCAGCTTGATCAGCCGCAATTTCTTCTTCGTACTTATCTCCTATTTTAAGAAGATCACTTTTTTTTAAAATATTCTCACCACGCTCTTCAAAATGATACTCAAAAATACGGGTTTCAACTATTGCGTCTACTGGACAAGCTTCCTCACAAAAACCACAAAATATACATTTAAATAGATCTATATCATATTTTGTTGTTCTTCTTGTTCCATCATTTCTTTCCTCTGTATCAATTGTAATAGCTAATGCAGGGCAAACTGCTTCACATAATTTACAACCAATACATCTTTCCTCGCCGCTAGGATATCTTCTTAAAGCATGCAGACCTCTAAATCTAGAAGATTGAGGAGCTTTTTCATGAGGATAATTTAATGTAATTTTCTTTTTAAACATATTTAAAAACGTTACTTTCATGCCAAGTAATAACTCATAAAGAAAAAAACTTTTTATATACCGTTTAATCATAATTATTCTCTATTTAAACCAAGGGCCAATATTAAAATATATCATTATCATTTCTACGAAGATCCATAACAGCGTTAATGGAATTAAAATTTTCCATCCAAGTCTCATAATTTGATCATATCTATATCTTGGGAAAGTTGCTCTAAACCAAATAAAACAAAACATAAAAAATAATGTTTTTAAAATAAACCAATGTATACCATCTTGTATAAAAAATAATATTATAGCGCTGACAGTATCTTGATTAACAATATTATTTACATCGCCGTAATTAAATGGAGATAGCCAGCCTCCAAAAAATAATATTGCTGTTAATGCAGATATTAAGATCATATTCGCATACTCTGCTATGAAAAAAATTGCAAACCCCATTCCAGAATACTCAACGTGGAAACCTGCGACTAATTCAGACTCACCTTCTGCCACATCAAAAGGTGCCCGATTTGTTTCAGCAACACCTGCTATAAAATATATAATAAATAAGGGAAACAAGGGAACCCACAACCAATGAAAAATTGAGCCTTTTTGAACATCAATTATATCTCCAAGATTCAAGCTTCCAGATATCATAATTACCCCAACTAGCGCAAACCCCATTGCAATTTCGTAAGCTATAATCAGCGCTGCTGATCTCATTGCGCCAAGTAATGCATATTTTGAATTTGAAGCCCATCCAGCAATTATTATTCCGTAAATACCTAATGAAGTCATAGCTAAAATATACAATATGCCAGCATTAATATCTGATAAAACCTTAACACCATCAAAAGGGATTACAGCCCAAGCCGCAAAAGCCACAGTAAATGTAATAATTGGAGCCAATAAAAATAAAAATTTATTTGCATCTTTTGGAATTACGATTTCTTTAAAAAATAATTTTGCTCCATCTGCAAAAGGCTGCAATAAACCCTTTGGGCCAACAATATTTGGACCCACTCTGACTTGCATTGAAGCTATAATTTTTCTTTCAGCATAAGTGTAATATGCAACTAAAATTAGCAATGGCAACATTATCATCAAAATCATTAACAAAGTGTGTGGAAGAACACTTAATTGATTAAAGTATTCTGTAGCGATAGAAAGATTATTTTTTATAAAATCATACATTTTCAATTTTTATTTGTTGGTATTGTTTTCCAAGTTCATAGTGCTCTTTATTTGAATTAACTATAAATACACAGTTATCTGACACATTTTCATCAACTATCAGTTCAGCTAATAAAGATTTTTCACCTTGCTTAACAATTACTTTATTTTTTTCAATATCTATATTGTTTTGTTCTAAGGTTTTTTTATTGATACTAACAGTATTTTTATTATTATTTACTTTATTTAATGAAAACGCTCGTCTAACAATATTATCACTAAAATAATTACTATAACCTCCAGATCTTATAAGATTTGTATTACTTTCAATTTTGTGAACTTTTAAATTTTCAAAATTTATATCCAGAATCTCTTTATTTTTTCTTATTTCGGCGTCAACTTCATTAATTATATCTATATACTCAAATTTATTATTGATTTCTTTTTCAAAGACTAGTCTTAGCTTTGTGAGAATTTTCCACCCCTCTTTTGATAAATAATATGGTTTGCAGCTATTCGCAAAGGATTGCCATTCTCCTTCTATATTAACAAAAGTACCTGGGCTCTCAAAAACAGTTGCTAAAGGAAGAACTAAATCATAATAATTTAAATCTTCATCAGATATAAAACTATTAAAACCTAAAACAAAATTCGCTTCATTTAATGATTTCTTTAAATCGCTATAATGATAAAAATCTATCAAATCTAAATTATAAATAATATATGAGTCTAATCCAGCTTTGATAGATTCATATACATTTAACCCAACATTTTTTTGATCTTTTAAACCTACTGCTTTATTTGGTAAACACCCAGTTAACCAAGCCCCTGCTTCATTACATTTGTCCCCTAAAAAACCTTTGTTAGACTTTGTTAAAATAGAGATAATATTTGTTAAAATTTTTAGTAACTCGTAATCTTGGTGATTCTTTAAATTAGAGCCTAGTAAAATTAATGAATTATCAAATAATAAATCACTACAAAATTGTTTTATTTTCTTATCAGCCAAACCTTTTCCTTTAAAGTTATTTTTAATTTCTTCTGGAATCGAAAAATTATTTAAAGTTTTATCATTTATTGTTATTACCGATAAGTATTCAATAGTATCGATTAAAATTTCAGCTAATAAATTTGGATTAATTAAAAGTGACTCGTTAGTTGCAAAATTATATTTATAATTAAATGTTTGAATAGTGTTAATTTTTGCATTATTTAAATAAGCTTTTCTAATTTTATGCGACAGAAT
>Ga0181568_10002553_pt1 | contig 16567 bp, 12 predicted proteins | sample 101ome_20_FD_133758 | JGI IMG/M metagenome (GOLD analysis project Ga0181568, IMG submission 133758) | Coastal salt marsh microbial communities from the Groves Creek Marsh, Skidaway Island, Georgia - 101404AT metaG (megahit assembly) | ecosystem: Environmental > Aquatic > Marine > Intertidal... | reverse complement strand
ATTCATAGATCGACTCAGTAGAAACTTCTATAAGATCATCTTCGATTTTTCCTCTGCCTGATATTTGTTTTTGGCTCCAATATTCTTTGAGTTTTTTGTCTATGTACTCAACAATCTTTTGGTTAGACAACACCTTACGCTTCTTAGAGCCATCACGCCGTTTATTCGCTTGTGCTTCTGCATATTCAGCAGAATATGTTCCACTAGGGTGGCTGTTCTTACTGATTTCATAACTGATACTAGACTCGCTGAAGCCTGTTGCTGTCGCTATGTTTTTCTGTCTTGCCCCGATATTTAGCATAGCTTCGATTACATTTCGCTTATCTAGGCTAAGATGTTTGTATACGACCATAGTTTTTGGTTTCCTTTTAGATTGGATAACCTTACAACGATGGGCTTTCTATTTATATTTACTTAAAATTCGACTTCTGGCTGGAATGCAGAACTATTTGCAGTTGTGACAATATAATAAATAGCTACGCTATAAAACAAGTTTTAAGCAATACAAACTGCTGCCCTAAACTCCACCTGAATAGTTGAAAACGATTGAAAATAAAGAGTTTTACAGAGTTTATTTAGAAGATAGTTGGGTGTTTGTGTAACTACAAAATAAAAGTCCCTTAAATTCAGCTATTGTAGGGTTTTTTTTAATTAATTTTATTTTCAGGTGGAGTTTAGGGCATCAGTTTTTAAGCAATATATTTCTAACTAATTCATTAAAGATTCTAATTTTTCGCTTCATCTAAATCTAATAACTTTCTTTCATTAGATTTCTACTTTGAAAGATAATGATCTAGATGCTGCTACTACTAACAAATTTCAACAACAGAGCTTTAAAGTGCCCAAAAAGGCTTCAGTTTACTGCTTGTAAATAATAACTTTAAGGAACGAGAGTAAGGTAGTTATAGGCGTTTGTTAATAGTAGCTAGTTAAAGGGCAAACAGTTCTTCATATTTATCAAAACAAATTTCGATTTTATCTAAGGTTTTTTGAGATAATAAATCTTTCAATGACAGACTATCAGGGTAATAAGTAGAGATTAATTGCTTTAATTTTTGATATAAGTCCTCATTAAAAATTAATTTTTGATTAATAGCTTGAAGCTGACTATCATTCATCACAATTCTTAACCTTAGGCATGCAGGACCGCCACCATTTTTCATACTTTGAGTTAAATCCAAATATTGAACTTTTTCAATAGGATTTTTATAATCAGCAAGCATTTTTTTAATATAATGATTCACAACTTCAGACCTTTGACATTCAATTGGAGCGACTAGCATCATGGCATCTGAATTAGGCAAGGAAAGAATTTGAGAATTAAATAAATAAGTTCTTACAACTTCACTTAAATTAATTTCTTTTTGAGACACTTCGACTAAGCATAAATGTTTACCGGTAATTTTATAATAAGCAGAATTGATTTCCTCAATTGTTTTGTTTTGATTGTAAAAAGTTTTTTCATGAAAGAAAAAAAGATTTTCATTTGCTGTACTAATAACGTCATTATGAAAAACTCCTGCATCAATAGCTTCAGGGTTTTGAAAACATAAAAGAGAATTTTTGACTTCGTGTTTTTTGATAATTTCAGCAAAAGCTTCTTTGCTTTGTCTTGCTTTATATTTAAAGGTTTTTTGTAAATCCTCAACATTAGAAAAGCCAAAAACAAAAAGCTCTAAACCCTCTTGACCATGACTTTCACAAAATCTCAAATGATTAGCAGCTCCCTCATCAGGATTGATAGTAGCTAAGGGACTATTAATAGTAATGCCTGTTGCAGAAAAGTTTTTTCTAAAAAATTCATAGGTAACAAAACATTCTAAAGAACGATGGAAATTTGATTTTAAATTTGCAATTGTTAAATTTAATTTTGCATTATGACAATCAATACTTGGACTTACTGTTGCGGCGTTTGCTGTCCACATACTTGATGAACTAAAAATACCAGCAAAAGATTTAATATCCTCTTCATAAAATGCTTTTAAATTTGTTAGCAAATCTCCTTTTTCAATTTCAAAAGTTTTCAAATGGATGATATGAGGTTTTCTTTGAGGAGGTATCACTGCCTGCTTTATACCTAATTTATAGACTGTATAAATTTTTTCTAGGCTTTGTAAAGCAGCCTGCTTTGGATTTGACACTTGCCCATCACTATCAAAAGAAGCTAAATTACCATGAGCTAATCCAGAATAAAGATGCGTTGGACCAGGAATCCCATCAAAATTAACTTCATAATAGTTTTCATCACTCATAAATAGGTATCTGTTTATTCAAATATCAAGTAATCATATCATTAAAGTAACATTAGACCTTATCTCGCTTTGCCCAAACATTAAAGAGCCTGTTGAAGTCATTGAGTGTAATTTGCTTAGCCCAAAAAACATAAACCAAATAGATAACTATTAAAATTTCATTTTGGAAAAATTGCAAAACAAGCACAGGCAATAAAACAAAATAAATGAAATCTAAGAGCTGGAGTTCCTTACGAGAAAACCAAAATTTAATCAACATTCTGACAGCATTTGCAATAATTGTGGCAAAAACAGCACCTTTAATGCCCATAGAAGGTATCAACAATAAATTCATAACTATATTGATAATTAGACTTAAAGTCTTATAAAAAACTCTTGTCTTATGTGAGGCTTTAGTTGTAAAAATTATCTCTGATGTATTTTCACAAATATTAATAACAGCCAAATACGCAAAGCAAAAAGCTATTGCATAACCATCAACATATTTATCACCAAAAAACATATACAATATTTTTTCAGAGAAAAAATAAATAACATAAAAAGACAAAACAGCAGCTATATTGCTAAGGCGAAAAATATTTTTAATCGAATTGACATAGTCTTCATTTTTGTTTCTATAGGTATTATGCAAATTAGGAATCAAAGTATTTGAACCAGTTTTGATAAAACCTTGTATCGCTGATGTGATTTTAGAAGGAATAGTATAAAAAGCAACAGCAGCCGAACCTAAAAATGAATTGATCATAACCCTATCAATTTTTGTTTGCACTCCCTGCAAAGGATCAACAAAAGCATAGCCAAAACAATCATAAATCATCGACTTGATTGATGTTTTTTCAATTTCAATATTGATAAATTTTATTGTAGTAATCCAAGATATAAAAAGTCGTATAATTTTTTCAAGAACAAAAGCTAAGACAAGGATTGATAAATCTTTTGTAAAATTTAAAACAAGGGCAATAATAGAGAGCCTTATTAGTTTATTTAAAATTGAAATTGCAGAAATAAGCTTAAATTGCCCCAAAGCACGACGAGCAATACCAAAAACAAATGAAAAGCTTTCTAACAAATAAACTCCAATATACAAATAAATAATTTTTAAAATAAGGGGGTCCTTAACAGTAAATTTTGCAACAACAATAATCAACAAAGTCAGTGGCAAAAACATCAAAGCCTTAATCAAAAAAGCATTACCTATACCCTTATTTAAACCACTTTGAAAACCTTCTTTGTGTTCTGATGCAAATTTCATTATTGAATTATTGAGTCCAAAGTTAAAGAAGAATTTAAACAACTCCAAGAAAGCTTCTGCTGTAACAATGACTCCAAAAGCAATTGGGCTTAGTAATTTTGCTAATAAAAATGTAATAGCTAGCGATAAACTCATAGAAACAATAGAGCTTGAAAACATATAAGCCAAAGATTTTATGATTTTATTTGTGCTCAGAATCACTATTTACTATTATTTCATGAGACTACCCGGACCGTGTTATTTTTGTCTCAGTACAATAAAACAGTAAGTCACAAAACAGCCAAATTGCAGATAAAAAAGGTATTTATTGGTGCTCAGCACCTAAGAATAAAGTTTCAACCATTCTTTTAAATCATTTTTATACTTTTTAACTTTCTTCTTACAATTATTTGAGCGATTTTTTGCTTTCTTTTTCATACACTTCGGTGCAATAGGAGCAGGAGGAATATTATTGTTTTTGGAATTATCAATTATATTCGCTGTAGATTGACCATTACTCAAATAATAAGCATCATCTAAATCAATATCTAGAATATCCTCAAGCAATAAAATTGCCCTAGATTTAGAAAATTTAGATGCTAAGAAATTTGTTCTCAATTGATCTAAAGCAAGAAAAATTCTTTGTTGATTTTCTAGCTTTGTTTTCAAAAGTTTTAAATTATTAGAATTTTCAATTTGTGCATTAATAAAATCAACTTTTGTTTTTGCAAAATTTGTAAAGCTTAAAATCAACTTTTCTGCTAATAAATTCAAGAATAAATCATTTGCTTCAGCAAATGAAACTCCAAGAGTATTGGCAATTTCTTTAGCCCTGGTCAAATTATTGACATCAAAATTTTTAAATAAATTAGTCAGCAAAACTTGTTGCTCTGAATTTAAATCATTTTTCAAAATTTCTTTTTGCCAATCATATTTGGGATTATAAATTCCTGTAACCTGATTCAATTCTAAATCCCTTTGTATTTTAAGGAATAATTCATTTGCAACAAAAGCAGATTGAGTATTAAATAAGTTAGCCGTAGAAAAACTAGTATGAATCTTTGCATCAAGAAAAGGAGCTGTTTGCGTATCAATAGTAAATTGATTAGGATCCATACAAGCAGAATTGGCACAAGCCACGCTTGGCTTTTGTCCCGGCTTAAAGATTTGAACTAGTGCCGCTGAGTCTTTATCATAAACTCTTATATTTTCAAAATCAGAAAGTTTTATATTTAGCTGCCCTGCACCAATTTTTAGAGTTCCAATTAAAATAGAGCCTTTAGACACCAATTTACCATTTACAAAAAAATCTTTTTTTGCAGTCATATATCGTTTCATTACCCTTGGCATAATGTCAGTATTAATAACATTAGTCTCAATACTAAAATTCTTTTTTGTGGGAGCACTATCATCAATAACAATTGAGGCAAAATCAAAACCTTGTATTTGAGTAGTTCTTTGCATTGGTCTTAAAACACTACTAGAATTTAAGTAACCTAAATTAACTTGTAAAAAATTATTTTCATTTGCATAAACACTTGTAAACCTATTAGTAGAAGTATTCACTATATTTAATGGATTAAGCGAAGAAATAGTTTGCGATTGATCATAGAAAAAGCCACGTCCGCTTATTGCTTCAAAAATATTAAATCTCAATTCTTGTCTGTTGATTATCTGAGTTGTATCATCAACAGAGACTGTCTTACAAGGAACTTGATTAGGACAATTACACTGATTGCAAATTGGTTCAAGCGAGTTTGTGCTTGGACTTGATGCTAATCGCAATTGTGAGCCACTTAATATCTGTTCTTTTAATAATTTTTCATCGTCAACTTTTGATTTTAAAGTAATCATCAAATTTAAAGCATTCGGCAAAGATTCTTCTTTTAAGATGAATCTTTTACAATCAGCAAAACTAATTTTAAATTGTTCTTTATGCTTGTTTACAAATTCTAAATTTTCTTCGCCAATAATCTTTTTGAGAAAACTTGCATCAATTGCTAAATAATCATTTGCAACAATATTTCTTAAATCCTGCAAATCCACGTTAACAACTAAATCACGATCAAATATTTTTGAATTGTATATTGGATCACCTTTGACATAAGCTATCTTGAAAAAATCAGTATGGTTTAACTCATATTCATAAAATTCAAAATTTTTGTTATTAAACTCTAAACCAAATTTAATTGTTTTGTTTAATTGATTTTGTTTATGCATTTGTATATTATTCAAAAAAGTATCAAGGATTTGTTGATAATCTGTTTTACAAATATAATTATCATTCTGTTCTTTTTCTAGAGCCGTTTTACAAGCTAATATAGACTTCTGCAAATTTTGTATGAAATTTGAGGACTCAATTGCCAGTCTTTTTGAAGCAGTTAAAGAGGTTTCTTGCCAGCGACTATGCTCATTTAATTGCAAGTTATATTTTTTCAAATCAAAAAAACTTGAATTTAAAAAAGAACCTAAACTAATACAAAAAACAACTAAAGCAAGTGAAATGGCATACATGATAACTCCCTCCCCAAGGATTAAATGCGCCAAAAAAAATACTAGCTTGTAATACTTTTTTTTTGCAAGTTATTTTTTTAAATACTCAAAAAACAAGTGCTCTTACTATTTTTTTTCATCTAAAATTTTGAAAGAATCGAAGACTTGGGCATTTTCACCTACCATTTTAAATTCTAACTTTTTGCTTGTTGCATTTAAAAAGGCAGTACCAAGGCTTTGTTCACGAATGACAAATCGTGAATCTTCAATATCACTAATTTTTTTAAATGCAGCACCAGAATTACCCATAATCACATAAAGTGGATAGTCATTCTTGAAATAAATATTTTTGTTTGTTGCAGCTTTAACAAATTTATACTTTGGAATATTCGCTTCCTGCAAAAGTTTTGCGTATTTGTAATTTTTTATTTTTTTAGGGTCATCAACTGCTTTCAGCATTAAATCAGAATTTAATGCTTGCTCTTGTCTTTCTAACCTTAGCGGAAAAGATCTTTGGTAATTATGAATATGTCCACAAACGATTAAATCTACATTGTATTTTTCAAAAACAGGGCTTAAATAAGCTCGAATCCATGGTTTCCATATTTTGACATCTTTTTTTTCATCTTTACTTTTTTGAGTTAAGGGCGGTTGATGAAAAAATACCACCGTCCATTTTTTTGTATTGTGTTTCAAATCTTTTTCTAACCAAGTTAGCATTTTATTGGATTTAGAACTTTGCTGAGTCCAAGCTTTTTCAAAATTAGTACCATCATAATCTTCCCAAAAAGAATCATAACTATCCAAAAAAATTAAATGCACATCACCTTGATCAACCGAATAAAAAACCTCATTATCAGGTAGTGTAAACAACTTATAGTAAACACCATGAGGATTAGGATATGAACGGGCCGAATAGCTTAAATCATCTACATTATAGCCAGCATCATGGTTACCCAAGACCAAATAAGTTGCAAATTTTGACAATAAATCTTCATAAGGTTCAAAAAAACCTCTTATATAATTCTCTTTTGTTCCTTTAGGATATGCATTATCTCCGAGCATAACTAAAAAATCTAAATTATTATTCTTATTTGCTTTTAAATATTTACTAAAGCCTGCTTTTGCTTTGTATTGAGAATTTCTTACTTTCTTACGAATATCAAGATCACCTTCAATACCTGGATCCCCAAAGATAGCAATATTTACTTCAGTAGGGTTCTTTTCAAGAGTTTTAAAAGAAAAAGTTTTAGTGTTTGCTTTGTTTTTCAACAAAAGCAAATCTTCTTTTTTCTTAGAATAAATTTTGTAATTATAAAAATGATTTTCTTTTAAATTATGAATGACTATTTCATGTTTCTTTTTTAAGACAAAATCAGTAATCAACCGAGATTGCTTACCATCTAAAAGCTCTACAATTGAAGGGCTTTTTTCAGAACTCATCCATTTTACAACTACTGAATTAGCGCTAGGTAATTGCAGGTAAGGTCCTATATCAATTTTGTTTTTTGCATAAACAAGATTCACCTGTATTAAAACAAAAATTAAAAATATTTTTTTTAATTGCAAATCAAAATTCCTCCTAACTAATTAAATCTGTGAATAACCTTGTTGATTTTTCAAAAGCTAAATTAGTATATTCTTTAAAAACATTAATTGAATCGACTAAGGTAAAATCTTTTTGTGGATTTTCGTAGCCCAAAGCTTTGAGCTCGTGCCTCAAATGCCAATTTAAAAGCCTTTGTTCTTTTTCATTTAATTCTTTTTGCCAAGCTCCTACTCTTGTCGAATCCAACTCTTCCATTGCTTTGTGCTTCCAACTACTTTCCCAAGCAGAAAAAATATTAGAATCTTTTTGCTCTTGTGTATCTAGCATTTGTGTTTCAAACTGATAATCACAAAAAAGACAAAGTCTTTTTATAGAAGTTACAGGATCAAACAAAAGATCTTCATAACGAATACTTATGTAGTTATCAACTTTGTTAGCATATTTATTAGCAATTTTGATACCCAATTTTGCATAACGCTTCCAAAATCTTGAATTATTTAACAAGCCCTCTGGTCGCCAAGGCATTTTAATTAAAGAATTTACAGTATCACGACCATCACGAATCAAATGAATAATTTTTGCATTTGGATAGAACCTTAAAATCTCATCAATATTCAGAAGGTGTTGAGGAGTTTTTTCACAGCAATTTGTTTTATTGTTTCTTTTTAAGAGCATTAACATAAGCGCGTCAAAAATTCTTTTTTGATTTTGTTCTTCAGTGGATAAATTTAGGTCAGGTTCTGTCTTTTGTAAGATCGTTTCTGAAAATTCCTGAAAATCAATTTTTAGTAAAGAACAAAAATCTTCTACTCTAGTCTCTGCAAAAAATTCTTGCAATAATTTGTCATTGAGTACTTGCCAATTATATTTTTTAGACTTAATTAGATGATTAAAAAAATGTATCTCAGTAGCTGAAGCGATTTGGCTATGGTTATTTAAAATCTTTGCCAAAATAGTCGTACCCGAACGCGGGCAGCCAACAATAAAAATAGGTTTAGTCAGAGTATCTATCATAAATCTAATAACGGTTTTTCTCTACTTATCATAAAGCACATCATAGGTACATTCATAACCAAAGGATGATAAATACCGTGTCCCCAAAAACCATCCTCTCCAAAAGCTTCACCATGATCTGCTGTTAAAATCACCAAAGTATTTAAAGGCAATAATTCAAAAAACTTACCTAATACCGAGTCTAAATGTTCTGCAGCTTTAATTTGTGCATCATGCAACTTAGAGCCGAGTTCAGCTTTCTTTTGCTCATCTTCTTGAGGCGGGAAAAGCATATGGTCACGAGCATTCATAGAATACTCCTCTCTATCTTTGCCATAGTGCATGTAAGGAGTATGCGTTTCATAGAAGTTTATAAAACTAAAAAATCTTTTTGAATTTGCATTTTTAAAAAGTTTTTTTATTGTATAGTTCACCTGAGCTTCAGCACTTTGAGCACGAACATATTTAAAATCATCAAAGTTCTGTACCAAAATTTCTTTATCAAACCAATTCGCAGCACCAGAGCCAACAGTATAAAAGCCTAATTTTTTTAGACCATGAATCATATCTTTTTTTGAAGCTTGTAAATTCAATGTTTTTAAACCAGAGTCACCACCTAAACTTGCACCGGCTTTGTGCATTTTAAAAAGTTGCTTTGTAAATCTGTTTAAATACGGAATATTTTCATGAACCATTGGTAAAATCCCAGTAAAAAAAGAAATGTGAGCAGGCAAAGTATAAGTTGCGGGAGTCCAGGCGCTATAAATTTTGCCATAGCTATCCAAGATTGGAGTATCGGCTTTTAATAAAGAATCATAACGACATGAATCCAAAGTGATTAAGACATAATTTAATTCTTGATGGTTTTGAAAAACTTTTTGTTCTTTTATCTCGGTAACTTTGTTAAAGTTATAAGAATTAATCCAAAATCTAATTTGTTTTTTGATAGTTTGCAAAAAGCTAGACACATCACCTATTATAAAAATTATTTACAAACAATGATAAATAAGTTTTAAATATTAATGCTATCTCAAAGAAGAAAGCGTGATACATGATAATATATTGCTGTTATATGAAAATCAAAAAACCAGTTTTTATTATAGGTTGCCCCAGAAGTGGTACTACTCTTCTTTATACAATTTTGAAATCATCAAATCAATTTTGGGCATCACACAGTGAAGCACATTTTGTTTGGCAAAAATTTATTCCTGACCAAAGAGATCCAATGTTTGCTGTGCATTTAGACGAAAAGGATTATTCGCCAGAAGATGATGAGTATTTGAACAATAAATATTCTGAGAGAGTTTATCAACATGATTTTCTCGGAAATCTTTCTCAATATGCTTTTTACAATAAATTCAGAAAAATTTTATCGCCTCTTTATTTTTTATGGAGAAATTTTTTAAGAATCACACGTAAAATGATGCCCGGAGAATATAGAGTCTTAGACAAGACTCCTCCAAATACTTACAGGGTGAGTTACCTTGCAAAAGCATTCCCTGATGCAAAATTTATTTACATTACTCGACATGCAGCAACAAATATTAGTTCTTTAATTGAGGGTTGGAAATCAACCGGTAGATTCAACTTCAAATTCAGAAATTTTTATAAGGAAAACTCTGAAATAGATATTAAAGGCTACGAAGGTAATGTCTGGAAATTCACTCATGCACCGGGCTGGCAAGAATACCTAAAAAAACCACTTGAAGAAGTTTGCGCTTTCCAATGGCTTTCTGCTCATAAATATTCTTTAGATAGTTTTGCTTCGATTGACACAAACAGACAAATGCAAATCAAGTACGAAGACTTAATAGCAAATCCAGCAAATCTAATAAAAGAAATTTGTCAGTTTTTAGAGATTGAATATGATCAAGCAATTAAACAAAACTCTGAAAAACTTCCAGTGGTTTCAACTAACACAAAACCTGATCCAAAGAAATGGTTGAAAAACAAGGATTTAATTTTAAATATTGCAGACCAAGTTAATGAGATGAATGAAAAATTAGGTTACGAAAAAATCGAAACTGCGGAATTAGTAAGTTAAGGTCAAATGCTGCTTTCAATAATCATTGCAACATACAATCGAGCTAACGCTGTCAAAGAGCTAGTTGAAGTACTCGAAAAACAATTTACAAAGCTTGCCATAGACTTTCCAAAAGAAAAATTAAGCGAAGAAATTGAGCTTATTGTTGTTGATAATAATTCACAAGATGATACTGGGGCGATTTTATTTCAAAAACTTTCAGAACAAAATAGAAAAAAAACAGACTTCTTAAAACTCAATTATTTTTTAGAAATAGAACAGGGATCTTCACCAGCGCGCAATCGTGGAATCAAAGAAGCAAAAGCAAACTTACTTGCCTTTTTAGATGATGACATAGAGCTTGATGCTAACTGGCTAAAAAATGTTTATCAAATTGCTTTAACAAAACCTGAAAATCTTTGCCAAGGAGGTCGAGTTATACCAATTTGGCAAGCAGAAACATTGCCAGAGTGGCTTAGCTTAACACCACCATACGAAATCATTCAATCTTGCTTTCCTGCCCATGATCATGGTTTAAATAAAAAAAGCTATCCGTTTGAATTTGCAGATACAGCACGAAAAATTCAAAATCCTATTTCAGCATGTTTTATTTGTTCAAAAGATATTTTCTTAAAGCATGGAGACTTCAGATTAGACCTTGGTATCAAAGCCAATGAAAGAGGGGCTTGCGAAGATACTGAATTTTTCTGGAGACTCCTCAAAGAAAAAATCAATGTTGAATATAACCCTGAAATAACAGTTTTACATCCTATCGTCAAAGAAAAGATAAGCAAAGATTTTGTTTTGAAATGGTATCGTTTACTCGGACAAACTCTTGAATATATGAAAGACAAAAAAATCACTCACCTAAATCCTGAAGCTCAAATTTCACCAAAACCACAATTGATAATTAAACTTTGGCTTTTTAGAATAATTAGAATTTTTAGTTTTACTGCAAAAAAATCTTTTTGGTTTGATTGTCAAAAATCCTACACAAAGGGACAAATAGACTACCAAAAATTACTTTAAAACAAAAGCATTATCAAAATAATCGCAAAAACAGTGGTCTTGGTGCCTGGCACGATGATTACACTTAATCTAAATAAAAAACTGTTACCACTTTATTTAGCGAATGCGCAAAATCTATAGCGTCCAATAAAGTTTTTGAATCTCTATACAAAAAACAAATTAATTGCTGGCAATCAGAAACAATTTCGCGGTTACAAAGACGACTCGCATCAGCCAAAAGCATATGCTCACGCTCTTTATGCTCAATTATATGCTTTACACCAATTAGTTGATCTTGCACTTCTTTGATCTGTTGAGCAATTGTTTGCGGCAAAATCACGCGTAATTGCTCTGAACTAGCTTTAAGTGTTCCTTTGATAGTCGCATAATTAGTACCGCAGTATCCACCACTAGTAATGATAGTGTGGCCACTACTTGCTAAACCAAAGGCAATCATTTCAATAATTTTTATTTGACTCATAGATAAATCTTTTGAGCCAATCATGCCTATTGCGCGTTTTCCCTCTCCTGAAATGTTTTTAAACTCTTCATTTAAATCCTGAGTTGAAGGAGGCAAGTCAATAGTAGTTTCAGCAAATCCCGAAAGATTTGTATCTGACACCGCCGAATCGTTAAAAAAGTTTTCCATAATCTTATGAGATTTTACTAATATATTCTACCCAGTTACGAAGATAATCTATAATAGCTAAATACAAAAGCTTGAAATTAATAATAGCAATATTACAGGCACAGTTGATACTAAAGAAAAAATAAAGATGAGCCAAGTGAAAGAAATTAACAATAATGAGATCAATGAAACAATTTTAAAGGGTCTAAATTCTCAACAATATGATGCAGTAACCCAAATGGGATCTCCACTACTTGTACTAGCCGGTGCAGGCAGTGGCAAAACAAGAGTTTTAACAAATAGAATCGCGTATTTTGTTGCTAACGGAATTCATCCAGCTAATATCTTAGCTGTTACCTTTACCAACAAAGCCGCAAAAGAAATGAAAGAGCGAATTAATAAGATGGTGTCTGATGATGAAATCAGCAAAGCTTGGATCGGAACTTTTCACTCTATTTGTGCAAGAATTTTGCGACAAGATATAGAACAACTTACTGTTACCTCACCAGAAGGAAAAAAAAGACATTGGACTCGAAATTTTACAATCTTTGATGAAACAGATTCGGTCAATGTTGTTAAACAAGCAATCAAGTCCTTGGATTTAGATCCAAAAATTTATGTTCCAAAGACAATCAAATATAAAATCTCTGAAGAAAAAAATCAAAAGAAATTTGCGCGAGATTTTAATACCCAAGCACTTAATTATCGAGATGAAAAGATCGGACTGATTTTTGCAAAATACGAAGAGATCATGGAACGTAACAATGCCCTTGATTTTGATGATTTACTTTTATTTACAGTCTTACTTTTAGAACAGAATTTAGAAGTGCGTCAGTATTACTACAACCGCTTTAAACATGTTTTAGTAGATGAGTATCAAGATACAAACCAAACTCAATACCAACTAATTAGACTGATTGCAGAAGGACCTTTCAAAGAGTCGCGCGATAAAACTATTGATAGCGAAAACGATGTTGCTGATTTTAGAAAAGATTTTGAAAGTGGCATTCGTTCACTCACTGTTGTTGGAGATGTTGATCAAAGTATTTATTCGTGGCGTGGTGCAGATTTTAAAATCATTATTGGCTTTCAAAAAGATTACCCCGGAGCTGATTTAATCAAGCTAGAAAATAATTACCGCTCAACTGCAAATATTTTAAAAGTTGCAGATGCAATCATAAGTAACAATTCGGAAAGAATCGAAAAAACTTTATATGCAACAAAAGAAGATGGCGAAAAAATCACAGTCTTTGAAGCTCAAGATGAGCTAGAAGAATCACAATATATAGCAGCAGAAATTCAAAAACTTGTTTCTAAGGGTCATAGACTTCAAGAAATAGCTGTTCTCTATAGAACAAATTTTCAATCCCGAGCAATAGAAGAAGCTTTTTTAAGAAGAAATATTCCTTATGTAATCGTTGGTGGTTTTAGATTTTATGACAGAAAAGAAATCAAAGATTTGATTTCGTATTTAAAAGTATTGCAAAACCCATCTGATGCAGAAAGCGTCAAACGCACTATTAATGAGCCACGTAGAGGAATCGGTGCAACGACACTTGCAAAAGTAGAAGAATATTCAGCAATGCACGGTTTTAGTCTTTATCGATCACTGATGGAAATTGATGACGTAGAGAGCATCAGCAGCTCAGCAAAAACCAAAATCAAGAACTATGTCGACTTAATTGAAGAATTGAGACTTGCAGAAAAATCTTTAAGCCTTGGTGATTTATTAGATGAGATTGCTAATAAAACAGGTTACTTAGAAATGTTACGTAAAGCATCAGACGCAGAGTCGGAATCAAGAATAGAAAATATCTATGAATTAATTGGTGTTGCCACAGACTTTGCTATAAACTCTCAAGACCCCTCGCTGTCAGCTTTCTTAGCAGAGATTTCCTTACTTAGCGAAGCTGAAAACACAAAAAAATCCAACAATAATATAACAATGATGACTATGCATGCGGCAAAAGGATTAGAGTTTCCAGTTGTTTTTATTGGTGGTATGGAAGAAGGTCTATTTCCTCACCAACGATCACTTGAAGCAAAAGATCAAACTCAACTAGAAGAAGAAAGACGCTTAATGTACGTAGGTGTAACACGAGCAGAAGAAAAACTCTATTTAACACATGCTCGTCGCAGAAAAGTTTTTGGACAATCTGAATTTTCTTTTGCTTCAAGATTTTTAGAAGAAGCTCCCCGCGATTTATTGATTGGTTACTACGGTCAATCAAGTAATAATGATAGATATTCAAGCTTCTCTAAGGATGATGACTTTGGTATCGATGATACAAGTCACTGGTCTGATAGTAGCAATGCTAAAATTCCAAAAGTCGCAAAACGCGGTATTCGTGGTTCTGCAGATTTTTATGATGATAGTAGTTATAACACAGAAAGAAACTTTGGCAACACAGTAAAAGCTCGAAGACTTGAAAACGCAAAGCCAATCAATAACAGCTTCAAAGTAGAATTTAAAGTTGGTGACATTGTAAAACACGCAAAATTTGGCGAAGGTAAAATTATACAAGTATTAGGAAGTGGTGAAAAAGTTCTTTATAATATTGAATTTGCAGAAAACAAAAAACTGCTAGACCCCAAATATGCCAAATTAATTAAACAAAATTAGTTTAATTTTTAATTCTTCATAATTTTTGCATTCATTTTAGCAAGCAAAGAAGCAGGCATTAGTTTCATAAAACCTACTAAAAATTGGTTTTGCACACCTGTTATGATCAAATTTTTGTTTTTAAATAAATCTTTATAGGTTATTTCTGCAACTTTTTTTGCTGGCATCGCAAACTTAAAGGCAATAGCACTATCAACATTTGCGACTTTGCCAAAGTCAGAATGAGTAGCACCCGGACAACAACAAGCAACATGAATTTTATGCTTTTTTAGTTCTTGATAAAGAGCTCGCGAAAAAGAAATTACATAAGCTTTTGTTGCAAAATAATTTGCCATAAAAGCACCCGGACAAAAACCGGCAATAGAAGCAATATTCAAAATTTTATATTGTTTTTGTGAGTTATTTTCATTTATAAATTTACTTGAAAAAAAGTGTGAGAAATGTACAAGTGCTTTGACATTGAGTTCTAACATTTGAAGATTTTTTTGTAACTCAGATTCTGGGAACAAAGCAAAATCTCCAAAACCAGCGTTGTTTACTAAAATTTCAATATCATGATTTAAATTTTCCAGAAAAATTTCTCTTGCATCTTGATTACAAAGGTCGAGTTGAACAACATCTACGGCAACAGAATATTGAGCTTCGATATCATCTTTGATTTCAGTAAGAAGTTGCAAAGACCTTGCAACTAAAAGCAAATTGTGTCCATTACGGGCAAACTCATAAGCTAATTCCTTGCCAATACCTTTGCTTGCTCCCGTTATTAAAACCGTCATGCAAGCATTATAACTTGAGACACTGCGGACCGTGTCATTTTTGTCTCACTTCTTATCTTTGCACGACATCCACAAGTCAACAGTACTACCAATTAAAATCCGTTATCTTTCTTAGACCATTTATCTAAATATGGATTGCCACTTGCAAAAATATCATTAGATGCAAAACCATATTGGATTTTTTTTTCACGTAATTCATTTGCTAAAACCAAATCATCGATATCTTCTTCTATTAAAATTTTATCTACCATTTGGTTATAATTACGACTAATAAATTCCTTATAACTATCAAGCATATTCTTAGCAAAAATCACTAATTCACGATCACAAAACTTGTATCCAAAATATTCTGCAAGCATTAATTTGATTTTAAAGACATGAGACTCAATGGTACGCCTTGAAAGGCACAAAGATTTTGCAATTTGTGGATTTGAAAATCCCTCTCCAATTTTTTCTAAAACTATCACCTGCATTCTAGAAAAATTTACGCTACCAAAGCCTATTTTTGCCGCTTCCATATTACTAGGACGCTCAAACTCTGATTTTAACTGATAAACTTTTTTTGACATATTTAATCCTCCGACAAACAATGATATAAAAAAAATCTTTTTTTGTAGGGGGTCAAAAAACTTTTTTTTAAACTGCCAAATATATAAGACAAGCTAAAATAAAAATATGAATAAAGAATTCATTGAAAACATGCTGAAATCCTATAAAAACTTGTTTAATACTGAACTTGCATTAAATATTGAAAGTCTAGTAAATGCTAATTATGTTTGTGCCGCACATAAATTTTATGCAGACTCTAGCCCCAGATTCATTTTTGCAAATCAACAAGCATTAAACTTATGGCAACTAAGCCTAGAAGAATTTATTGGCATGCCTTCAACTAAAACGGCAAGTGAAGAACATCAACAAGAAAGAGACTCCTTGCTTAATCAAGTTCACTCACAAGGATTCATCAAAAATTACTCCGGCATTAGACAAACTT
>Ga0181568_10002552_pt1 | contig 16567 bp, 16 predicted proteins | sample 101ome_20_FD_133758 | JGI IMG/M metagenome (GOLD analysis project Ga0181568, IMG submission 133758) | Coastal salt marsh microbial communities from the Groves Creek Marsh, Skidaway Island, Georgia - 101404AT metaG (megahit assembly) | ecosystem: Environmental > Aquatic > Marine > Intertidal... | reverse complement strand
CCTTGATTGTCGAAAGCTTGCCGGAAAATTGCCGCGCTTTGGCAGCCAGTGCGCGGGGTGAAAATATGGCCTTTAAGCATGGCAGCCGCCCGCTTTACGGCGTGCAATTTCATCCCGAAAGCATTTTAACGCCGCAAGGGCGGCGTTTGGTCGAGAATTTTCTGGCTCTCGGCAAATGTCGGAAAGATGCAGCATGATTTGGTTAAATGGCGATATTGTTTCGGCTGAAGCCGCCATATCGGCCAATGATCGCGGTTTATTATTGGGCGAGAGCGTGTTTGAAACCTTGCTTGTCAAAAACCAAGTGCCGCAGTTTTGGACGGCGCATTTGGCGCGGCTTGCCGCTTCTTGCACCGCATTGGGGTTGAGCAATCCCCATAATGCGGCGGCTCTGCGCGACGGTGTGATGGCGCTTTTTGAGGCCGAGAAAGCCCGGCATGGCAAAAAGCCGCGCGCTGTATTGCGCCTGACGGTAAGCGGGGGCAGTGGCGGGCGCGGCCTTGTGCCAAGGGCAGAAGCAAAACCCATGGTGATGATTCAACTCGGGGATGCGCCGCCGCGCCCTGATGCTTTGCGATTGCATATGAGCGATGTTTTGCGCTTTGCCGGTCAGTTCAGCGCAGCCCATAAAACCGGCCAATATGTCGATAATATTATGGCGCGCCGCCAAGCATTGGCGGCCCAAGCCGATGAGGCGGTGATGGCCAATCAGCATGGCCGTCTCGCCGGTGCCGCGGCCGGTAATATGTTTGTTCGTTTTGATGAGCGGCTTCTTACTCCGCCGGTCAGCGAGGGGGCATTGCCCGGCATCATACGCGGTGCATTGCTTGAAATGGCCATGATTGACGGGCTGCAAATTGAAGAAGCGCCGATTGATATGGCGCGACTTGAAAAAGCCGATGCGCTTTATGTGTGCAATAGTGTTAATGGTGTCGTCGCTGCGGCTTTTGTGCAAGCCGATGCGGCACAAAAAAAACAGGGCCTCGTATTGAACGACGCCCTGCCGGAATTTTCGAGCTTTTAAAGCTTAATCGCGCGGGTCCAAAACCTGGCGACCACGATACATGCCACTTTTCAAATCGACATGATGCGGACGGTGCAATTCACCGCTATCGGGATTTTCAATATAGGTCGGCTTGGCCAACGCATCAGCTGCGCGGCGTTTGCCACGGCGTGAGGGGCTTACTTTTCGCTTCGGAACAGCCATTTTGCGTCTCCTGAAATAACTCTAGCCCTTTCGGGAATGGCGGTTTATACGCCATAAGCGGCGGGGCGTAAAGGGCAAACTAACGGCGGCTGACGCGCCATAATTTGCCATTATCGCCCTCTGAGAGAATGTAAAGCGCACCATCGGCACCGGTGCGGATATCGCGCAATCGGTCACCGATTTCGCTGAACATATCGCTTTGCCGCTGCGGCGCACCATCGACCATATCAATATGAATAATCTTACTGTAAATCAGCGAAGAGACAAAAATATCGCCCTGCCAATCGGGGAATTGCGCGCCGTCATAAATCGTCATGCCGGACGGGCCGATAGAGGGCGTCCAATCAAGCAATGGCTGTTTTGTGCCCTCATAAGATGTATAGGGGCTAATGCGGGCGCCCGAATAATCAATGCCGTAAGTGGCAACCGGCCAACCATAATTTTTGCCCGCTTCAATCAGATTAAGCTCATCACCGCCCCGCGGGCCATGTTCGGTTTGATAGATTTTGCCGCTGCCGCGCTCAACCGCAATCGATTGCTGGTTGCGATGGCCGTAAGAATAAATTTCCGGTTGCGCACCGGCCACGCCGATAAAGGGATTGTCTTGCGGCACTTTACCGTCATCGGTCACGCGCACCAAACTGCCGAAATGATTGGAGAGATTTTGCGCTTGCTCGCGCAAATCAAAACCGTCGCCGACATTTATCAAAAGCGTATTATCGGGGAGAAAAGCCATGCGCGCGCCATAATGCACAAGGGTGTTTTTGCTCGGTGCTGACTCGAAAATCGTGCTGATATCTTCCAGCGCCGTGCCGGTAAAGCGGCCACGAATGACGCGCAGCGCATTGGCGTCGTCCGTGCCGACCGAGAGGGACAGATAGACATAACGGTTTTCGTCATAATTCGGGTGAATGACAATATCCATCAGCCCGCCTTGCCCGCCATACAGGCTTTGCGGCACACCGGCCACGGCCTGCGCCACCAGCTTGCCATTACGGATATGGCGTAAATCACCGGTCAGTTCGGTTATCAGCATGTCGCCATCGGGCAAAATGGCCAAGCTCCAAGGGCTGTCCAGACCGTCCACAACGGTTTCCAAATTATAGCCAGCCACGCCTTGTGCTGAAGCTTGGTTGCTGGCAATCAGGCCGCTCAAACCAAAGCCGTTCAAGCCAAGCGCCAAAATGGCTGCAAAAGTCCAATTTTTCATAAAACGCTCCGTTTCTGACCGCACTATATTGGCTTTTGCGACAGTTGCAATAAGGCACCATAAGGCTTTATAAGGATTTTGTCTTAAGGGAGGTTTTCATGCAGCGGTTTTTACCCAATCGGGCGCAGTTTTTTGGCTTTATCACCGCGTTTATCGTGCTCAATGTCATTGGTGCCACGGTGCAAACGCAATTTAATTTGGGCCATTTGCTGGCATTGGGTATTGACGTGCCGTTTTCCACGCGCATATCAACCACTTTGCATGACATTGTTTCCCTGCAACCGCTATTCGGCGTCATTTTCGGCATTGGTTTTCTCATTGCCATGATTGTCGGCCATTTTATCGCCAAATTGGTCAAAATCCTGCCCGATATGGTGTTTGCGCTGGCCGGTTTCGCGGCCATGGCGGTGACGCTGCTTTCAATGAAAGCGGTTTTCCAAATCACCGCTATCGGTGCGGCGCGCGAATGGGAGGGGTTTTTGAGCCTGTGCGTGGTCGGCGCTTTGGCCGGTTATGCATTTTCCGTGGCCAAAACCCGCTTTGCGCGCAGCGCCTGAGAACCAAAGCCTATTCAACCGCTTTAAATTCCAAGCGTCGCTTATGTAAAAGCGGCTCGGTATAGCCGCTCGGTTGTGCGCGCCCTTTGAAAATCAAATCACAAGCCGCCGCAAAGGCAATCGAATTGTCAAAATTGCCGGTCATAGGCTGATAGGCGGCATCGCCGGCATTTTGTTCATCGACCACACCGGCCATGCGTTGCATGGTTTCCATCACTTGCGCCTCGCTGCAAATGCCGTGATGTAGCCAATTGGCAATATGCTGGCTGGAAATGCGCAAAGTGGCGCGGTCTTCCATCAGCCCGACATTGTGAATATCGGGCACTTTGGAACAGCCGACCCCTTGGTCAATCCAGCGCACCACATAACCCAAAATGCCTTGCGCATTATTGTCGAGTTCTTGTTGCACATCTTCCGGCGACCATTGCGGATGGCTTTCCACCGGCATGGCCAAAATCGTATCAAGCGCGGCGCGGTTGCGGCTTTTCAATTTATCTTGCACCGCATCGACATTGACTTGGTGATAATGAATGGCGTGCAAAGTGGCGGCCGTTGGCGAGGGCGCCCAGGCGCAATCGGCCCCGGCCTTGAGCTGGCCGATTTTCTGCTCAATCATATCGGCCATCATATCGGGCATGGCCCACATGCCTTTTCCGATTTGCGCGCGGCCCTGAAAACCGCATGCCAAACCGATATCGACATTCCAATCTTCATAGGCATTGAGCCAACCGCTGGCTTTCATATCGGCTTTGCGGATCATCGGCCCCATTTCCATGGAAGTATGAATCTCGTCGCCCGTGCGATCAAGAAAGCCGGTATTGATGAAAATCACCCGCGCTTTGGTGGCGCGGATACATTCTTTCAAATTCACCGTGGTGCGGCGTTCTTCATCCATAATTCCCATTTTAAGACATAGGGGGGCAAGGCCCAGCGCCTCTTCAACGGCGCCGAACAGCGTATCGGCAAAGGCCACTTCTTCGGGCCCGTGCATTTTCGGCTTCACAATATAGACCGAGCCGGTTTTGGAGTTTTTCGCCGCCGCATCGGTTTTGGCAAAATCATGCTGTGCCAAAAGCCCGGTCATCAGCGCATCCATAATGCCTTCAGGAATCTCGTCCCCGCGATCGTCCAAAATAGCCGGATTGGTCATTAGATGGCCGACATTGCGCACCAGCATGAGCGACAGGCCGGGCAAAGTCAGCGAGCTGCCATCAGGGGCGGTATAGTCGCGATTGGCGGCCAAAGCGCGGGTCATTGTTTTGCCGCCTTTTTCCATCGTCACCGCCAAATCGCGGCGCATCAGGCCAAGCAGATTGCGATAGGCTTCGACCTTATCTTCGCCGTCCACCGCGGCCACGGAATCCTCGCAATCCATAATCGTGGTGACCGCGCTTTCGAGGAAAATATCGGCGACATGAGCGGCATCATCGGCGCCGATATTATGCGTCGCATCAATCCAAATTTCGGCGTGCAAATCATTGTTTTTCAGCAATATGGCTTGCGGTGCATCTGCTGCGCCGCGATAGCCGACAAATTTTTCCGCCTCGGCCAGCGTCGCTATGGTGTCGCCGGTTTCGGCAACCAATGCCGCCTCAACCACCCGATAGGCCGTAACATCTGCATGTTTGGCACCATTGAGCGGTGCAATTTCGTCGAGCAGGGCTTTGGCGCGGGCAATCACTTCGCCGCCGCGCACCGGATTATAAGCGCCGGCGGGCGATAAATCGCCCGATTGGTCAATCGCATCAGTGCCGTAAAAAGCATCATATAAAGAGCCCCAACGCGCATTGGCGGCATTGACGGCAAAACGGGCATTTTTAATCGGCACGACCAATTGCGGGCCGGCAATTTTGGCGATTTCATCGTCAACATTGGCCGTCTCAATGGTGAAATCGTCGCCTTCCGGCACCAAATAACCAATCTCGTTCAAAAACGCCTTATATTCGGCTACATCATGCGGCTGGCCCTGGCGCGCCTTATGCCAATCATCGATTTGCGCCTGTAAATCTTCGCGCTTTTGCAAAAGTGCCTTATTGGTGTCGCGATGGGCGTTCAATACATCGGCACAGGCTTGCCAAAAAGCCTCAGCCGATAAGTGCAATCCATGCACCGCCTCATTGGCAACAAAATCGGCCAGTTCTTTATCAATTTGCAATCCGGCATGGCTTACCCGTTCGGTCATATATTGCTCCACAATCAAAGTTTCTGAAATTTATTGCAAATTATAGTCTTTTGTGGCGCGGCTCAATGTTTCAGTGCATAAAGAGCACAATAAAGTTGGCCAGGGGTTGATTATGTCGTCAAAGAAAGACAGTCGCGCTTTGCGTTTTTATTCTGATGTTTTGGGTCTGGAGCATTTGCATTACGGGCTATGGGAGCGCGATGAGGAATTGACCTTGGCCAATTTGAAAGCAGCGCAGACACGCTACCAGCAAGCGATTATCGACCTTTTGCCGCCACCGCCGGCGCGTATTTTGGATGTCGGCTGTGGCACGGGCGAATTGTCAAAAGCGCTGAAATCAATCGGCTATGAGGTAGAGGGCTTGTCGCCTGACGTCAATCATATCGACAGTTATGCCGCGAAAGTCGGACAACCGTTTCATCATTGCGTTTTTGAAGATTTTGAACCGCAGCAGCCCTTTGACGTCGTGATTATGAGCGAATCTTGCCAATATATTAAGCTCGACAAGCTGTTTCCGATGCTCACTGCGACGATGAAAAAAGACGCTGTGTGGGTCGTTGTTGACTATTTTGTCAAAGACGGGGTCAGCGGTGTGATGGCCAAAAGCGGTCATACATACACCATGTTCCATCGTGCCGTGGCGCGCAGCCAAATGACCATGGATTATGACCGCGACATTACCGAGGCGGTTTTGCCGACTTTGGATTTCGCCGCCAATTTGGTGGCGCGCGGCGAACTGGCTTTGTCCATGCTCAAACAGCGCATTGACCAGCGCAGCTTTATTTTGTCGAAAATCGTTAATCTGATTTTATGGCTGGCGCGCAAGGAACTGAGCAAGCTCGAACAAAGCCGTATTTTAATCGACAGCGCCGCTTTTAAAGAGGCCAAAACCTATCGTTTGATGCGCTTTATCCGCGCTTAGGTGTTTTACCCAGCGTGCGCTTGCGCAGCTCCGTCAAACAATGTCTGGGCTTTTGTTGTATACGATTTTCGTGCCAGTCGTTATTTGTTTCATTCCTCTGCTTGTCAAGAATACACCCAGTTGAACTGCTTGAAAGGCCGGCACAAGCAGTTTGAATATTGAACAACTCTTAGTGGACGTCGGTCAAAAATGAAAATTTGTCACAAAAACTTAATGACAGATTGTCGCATGCCATGCCATTCTCGATTATCGAGCCAAAAAGTTTCAATCAGAGGGGGAAACCATGACAGAACTTGATATTCTAAGTCTTCAATCAGGAAGTATTCAGTCCACAGGGTTATATTTTGTTGGGCTGTCTTTTTCAATTTGGGTAGCTATGCGGGTTTCATCCGTTGTTAGCCAACGTGCTGCGGATAATGTTGTGATGAAAGCCATCGCTTCGATCTACGGTATTGGAGTAGTTTACTATTTCAATATGACCCTGTCTTTTTATGCTTACAATATGGAGCTAACAGGACATCGGTTGGCAACGCTTAAAGCCAGCGGTGGAGAAGTTTCGGCCGCAAGTATGGATTTTATTTCGAACGTTGGTGCCAGTACGACACCGCCAACTTTCTCATTGGTGCCAAGTGATCCAGTTGCCTACCCATTGCTCATCGCGATTTTAGCTATCATTTTGCTGCCGCTTTGGGGCCCTCAAGACGACGCTTAGAGCATTTTATTGTTTCCGAGTTGGGGCGGCCGCGGCACATTTGCGGTCGCCCTTTTTCTTTTTAGGACTCGGTGAAACGAAGAGAAATGGCGGACAGAGAGGGATTCGAACCCTCGAGACGTGATAAACGCCTACACGCTTTCCAAGCGTGCGCCTTCAGCCACTCGGCCACCTGTCCTAGACCGACTAGTTAGCGGGAATAGATGACAGTTTCAAGCCAAGCTTGTTTCTTGACCCATACGCCTCATGTGCCTAGCCTTTTCGATAGGGAACTCATAATGCGAATCAGACAAATTGTTTTTGCCGCCGACGCCTTAGAGCCGACACTTAACCGCCTGGGCGCCGTGTTGAACGGGCCGGTTGTGTTTCGTGACCCCGGCGTGGCGCATTTCGGTCTCGAAAACGGCTTGTTGGTTTCTGGCGGCAATTTCATCGAAGTGGTCAGCCCCTTGCCGAATGAGACTGACACTGCGGCAGGGCGGCATTTAGCGAGGCGCGGCGACAGTTTCTACATGCTGATTTTCCAATGCGATGATGCGCGCCCGCATATTGAACGGCTGACTGAAAAAGGCCTGCGGTCGGTGTGGAACCATGATGCAGGCGGGCTGGTGGCAACGCATTTTCACCCGCGCGATTTCGGCGCGGCCATTGTCTCTATCGATTCCATGCCGTCGGATGCAGGCGATGAGGCATGGCATAGCCCCGATGCCCATTGGTTTTGGGCGCGCTGGCCGGACATTGATAAACCCAAGGCGGAAGAGACCGCTGCCGGCGCGGTGGCGGCGCTTGAGTTACGCGCGCCTGATGCGGCTGCGCTTGCGCAACACTGGGCGGAGAATTTGCAGCGCCCGCTTGACGGCCATCGCGTCTTGTTTGACGGCGCTTATATTGAGTTTGTCGAAGAAGCGGGTTGCGTCCCTTATATTGCCGCCGTCACTTTGCGGGCCGGACAAGACAGTCCCGCCGCGCTTTTGGCGCGCGCCGAACAGGCTGGTTTGGATGTGAACGATGAGGCGTTCACCTTGTGCGGCGTGACATGGCGGTTTGAGCGGTTTGCGGGTTAATCATCCATCTTCAAGGCTTGAATGAACGCATCTTGCGGAATATCAACCTTGCCGAACTGCCGCATTTTCTTTTTGCCCTCTTTTTGTTTGTCGAGCAATTTGCGTTTGCGCGTGGCGTCGCCACCATAGCATTTCGCCGTTACGTCTTTTCTGAGCGCGGCAATGGTTTCGCGGGCAATGACCTTGCCGCCCAGCGCCGCTTGAATGGGAATTTTGAAAAGATGGCGCGGGATGAGACCTTTGAGCCGTTCGCACATGGCGCGACCGCGGGCTTCCGCATTGTCGCGGTGGACAATGGTCGACAGCGCATCGACCGGCTCGCCATTGACCAGAATCGCCATTTTGACCAGATCGCCGGTGCGGTAATCGGCCATTTGATAATCGAAACTGGCATAGCCGCGCGTCACGCTTTTCAAACGGTCGTAAAAATCAAACACCACTTCGTTCAGCGGCAGTTCATATTCCAACATGGCGCGGCTGCCGGCATAGGACAGATTAATCTGCCGCCCGCGACGGTCTTCGCACAATTTCAAAACCGCACCCATATAGTCGTCCGGCACCAATATGGAGGCGCGAATCCATGGCTCGTCAATATGGTCAATCTTCACCACATCAGGCATATCGGCCGGATTATGCAGCTCTTCCATCGACCCGTCATTCATATGCAGCTGATAGACCACGCTCGGCGCCGTGGTGATGAGGTCGATATCAAACTCGCGCTCAATGCGCTCGCGGATAATTTCGAGATGCAGCAGCCCCAAAAAGCCGCAGCGAAAACCGAAGCCCAAAGCGGCTGAGGTTTCCATTTCATAATCAAAGCTGGCATCATTGAGCCGCAGCTTGGCCATGGCTTCGCGCAAATCTTCAAATTGTGAGCTGTCGGTCGGAAACAGACCGCAAAACACCACGGGCTGCGCCGGTTTGAAACCGGCCAAAGCGGTGTCGCAGGGCTTTTTGTCTTCCGTCACCGTGTCGCCGACACGCGTATCGGCAACCTCTTTAATGGCGGCTGTGAAATAGCCGATTTCACCGGCTGAAAGTTCATTCACTGTGTCGCGCTTGGGGCGAAACACGCCGACTTGGTCAACCGGATGGGTTGCGCCGGTCGACATCATGCGGATTTTCATGCCTTTTTTCAGCGTGCCGTCTATTACCCGCACCAACACCACCACGCCCAAATAAGCATCATACCAGCTATCGACCAGCATGGCTTTCAGGGGCGCTTCTGCGTCACCTTCGGGCGGCGGCAATTGCGTCACAATCGCCTCCAGCACATCGCCAATGCCGAGGCCGGTTTTGGCGGAAATATCGACACTGTTTTGCGTATCCAGCCCGATAACATCTTCAATCTGCGTTTTTACACGCGCCGGCTCGGCGGCCGGCAAATCGACCTTGTTCAGCACCGGCACAATCTCATGGTCAACATCAATCGCTTGATAAACATTGGCCAGGGTTTGCGCTTCGACGCCTTGGCTGGCATCGACTACCAGCAAAGAGCCTTCGCAGGCCGCCAAAGAACGGTTCACCTCATAGGCAAAATCGACATGGCCCGGCGTGTCGATGAGATTGAGCTGATAGCTCTCGCCATCCTGCGCCGTATAATCAAGCCGCACGGTTTGCGCCTTAATGGTGATGCCGCGCTCGCGCTCAATATCCATATTGTCCAAAACCTGCTCGGACATTTCACGCTCCGACAGCCCACCGGTTAGCTGAATCAGCCGGTCGGCCAGTGTCGATTTACCGTGATCGATATGCGCAATAATCGAAAAATTGCGAATATGGGATTTGCGACTTGCACTCATGAGGCAGGATATAGCACCCGCGCGCGCGGGCGCCAATGCGGCATTTGGGGCGGCAAACTCAACCGCGCAATTTACCGCCTGTCGCTTTTTCAACCGCCGCCGTCACCTTATCGGCGACCGCTTCAATTTCGGTATCGGTCAGGGTTTGCTCGTTTGGTTGCAGCGTGACTTCCAGCGCTACGGATTTGATGCCCGCGGGCAGATTGCCGCCTTCAAACACGTCAAACACCCGCACAGCCTCTATCAGTTTTTTATCCGCCCCTTTGGCCGCGCGCACCATATCGGCGGCGGGCGTTGTGGCCGCCACTTCAAAAGCAAAATCGCGCGTCAGGCTTTGCAAATTGGATAGCGCCAACGCGCTGCGCGCGATATCGGCATTTGCTTTCGGCGCGGGCACAGTGTCGGGCCAAACTTCAAAAGCCACCATTGGCACGGAAATATCAAATTGCTGCAACAGCGCCGGATGCATTTCGCCAAACACCGCCATTGGCTGTTTGGGATTGCGTGCCAGCATGCCCGAGCGCCCTGGGTGATACCAATCAATGTCGCTCTCCTCGCCAATCGGCAAGATTCGCAAGCCCTGCGGGTTGACCCCGCAAGCGGCCAGCGCCGCTTCGGCATCGCCGCGCGCTTGATAAGCATCAACGCTTTCAGCCCCGCCGAGCCAATTTTTGGCTTTTGCCAATCCGGCGCGCAAACCGGCTGCTGCGAAACGCTGCGCCCTCGGCATGGCACCTTTAAATTCATCGCCCAATTCAAACAGATTAATGGTCGCTGCGCCCCTATCGGCATTTCTTTGCGCCGCCGCCATCAGCCCGGGCAAAAGCGACGGGCGCATATGGCTCAGCTCAGAGGAAATTGGATTGGCCAGTTCCAACCCATCGGCGACATGAAAGGCCTCGGCTTGTGCTTTGGAAATAAACGACCAAGTGACCGCCTCGACCAGACCGCGTGTTGCCAAAGCGCGCCGCATCAGACCGGCGCGGCGTTGCGCCAAAGTCAGGGTCGGCCTGGCAACACCATTGGCGCGCGGTAGCGGCGTGGACGGCACTTCATCAAGCCCGTAAATGCGCACAATCTCCTCAACAATATCGGCGCCATTGGTTGTGGCATCAATATCGGGCCGCCAGCTCGGCACGCTGACCTGCCAGCTTTTCTTGCCCGTCTTCACGCCGAAACCCAGATTCTCCAATATGCGCTGCATGTCTTTATCGGCAATGGCGAGGCCGGTCAGCGCTTGTACGCGGGCCGGGTCAAAGGTCACGATTTTGGCCGTGTCTGGCATTTGCCCCGCCGTTACCGGCGCACAGACCGTGCCGCCGCAAATCTTGACAATCATCTGCACCGCCAAATTCAGCCCGCTCTCAACCGAAGCCGGGTCAACGCCGCGCTCAAAGCGATAGCGCGCATCGCTGTCTATATTATGGTGGCGTCCCGACAGGGCAATGGCGACCGGCTCAAACCAAGCGCTTTCAACCAGCACATTTTGTGTCTCCAATGTCGAGCCGCTTTCCAGCCCGCCCATAATTCCGGCCAGCCCCAAAACGCCGCTCTCATCGGCAATCACGCAATCACTGTCGCGCAATTCGTAAGTTTCCTCATCAAGCGCGACAAAGCTTTCGCCGTTTTTGGCCTGCCGCGCGCTCACCGTGCCGGTCAGCTTATCGGCATCATAAACATGCAAAGGGCGACCGCGATCATAGGAAATAAAATTGGTGATATCGACCAGCGCATTAATCGGCTTCAACCCGATGGCGCGGAGCCGCGCTTTCAGCCATGCCGGGCTTTCAGTGTTTTTGACGCCCTCAATGCGGCAAGCGGCAAAAAGCGGACAGGTGTCGCCGGCAACGGCAATCTCACTGCTGCCGTCTTTTTCGCCCTTAATCGCTTGCGCCGGGTCATCTTTCAACGTGCCGAGACCGGCGGCGGCCAAATCGCGCGCAATGCCGCGCACACCCAAGCAATCGGGGCGGTTGGGTGTAATGCCAATCTCAATCATCGGGTCATTTAACCCCAATGCATCGGCGGCGGGCGTGCCGATTTTCGGCGCATCGGCAAGCTCGATAATGCCGTCATGGTCGTCAGATAGGCCCAGCTCCGCGCCCGAGCACATCATGCCGCGGCTTTCGACGCCGCGAATTTTCGCTTTGCCCAGCACCATGCCATTGGCCGGAATGACCGCACCTTCTTGCGCCAAAATGCCGATAAGACCGGCGCGCGCATTGGGCGCACCGCAAACCAGTTTTTGCTCGCCCGCGCCGCTTTTCACCGTGCAGATTTGTAAGCGGTCGGCTTCTGGGTGCGGCTCGGTGGCGAGAATTTCCGCCACTTCAAAATTGGCAAAAGTTTCAGACGGGTCGCTCAGTGCTTCCACTTCCAGCCCGATAAGGGTCAATTTATCGACAATCTCGGCCAGCGAAGCTGTGCTGTCGAGATGGGCGTGCAGCCAAGAGAGGGTGAACTTCATCTGCCGCTCCTAGTTATCGGCGCCGAGTGCGGCAAGGGATTTATTTGACAGACCAGCGGCCAGACCCGGCACGTCAATCGACACAAAGCCGTAATGTTTGAGCCAGCGCAAATCGGCCTCAAAAAAGCTCCTCAAATCGGGTGCGCCATATTTCAACATGGCGAGGCGGTCAATGCCCATACCAAAGGCAAAGCCCTGATATTTTTCCGCATCAATGCCGGCATGGCGCAATACATGCGGATTGACCATGCCCGAGCCGCCAATCTCCATCCAATCATTGCCTTCACCGACGACCAGCTTATCGCCGTCACGATAGCATTGCATGTCTATTTCCATGCTCGGCTCGGTAAAGGGGAAATAGCTGGGGCGGAAGCGAATGGCGATATTCTCGACCTCGAAAAACGCCGCCAAAAAAGCTTCCAATGTGTGTTTCAAATGGCCCATATGGGTGGTCTCATCGACCACCAGCCCTTCGACCTGATGGAACATTGGCGTATGCGTTTGGTCGCTATCGCAGCGATAAGTGCGGCCCGGCGCGATAAAGCGGAAAGGCGGGCCGCTTTTGTCTTTCTGCCCGTCTTGCATGGTGCGCACTTGCACCGGCGAGGTATGGGTACGCAGCAAAAGCGCTTCGCCGTCTTCCTCGGCTTGCATGTAAAACGTGTCATGCATTTGCCGCGCCGGATGCGCGTCGGGAATGTTCAAAGCGGTGAAATTGTAAAACTGGCTTTCAATATCGGGGCCCGTTGCCACGTCAAAACCCATATCGGCAAAAATTGCGTTGATTTCTTCCATCGCCTGGCTGACCGGATGAATGCGCCCTTGAAATTGTGCATCGGGCGCAACCGGCAATGTCATATCCAATGTTTCTTCGCTCAATCTTGCGTTCAACGTGGCGCTGTCGAGCGCAGCTTTTTTCGCTTGAATGGCATCGGTAATCTCGTCGCGCAATGAATTAAACAGCGGGCCATTGACCTGTCGCTCTTCATTGCTCATGCCGCCCAATGTTTTCAGCAATGCCGAGACCGAGCCTTTTTTGCCCAAAGCCGCGACGCGCACATCTTCCAGCGCGCGCGAATCTTGCGCCGCCTCAATGGTGGCGATAATCTCATTTTTCAGTTTTTCAGCTTCTGCACTCATCGGCGTCACAGCCTTTCATAAAAAAACCCATCCGCATCCTGTCAGACAAAAGCCTGTTAAAGATGCGGACGGGAATATGTTGCAGGGGTGCGGTGACCCCGTCAATCGCTTTTGCCTATGAGGCTCAGTCGAGCGCAGCGCGCGCTTTGGTGACCAGAGCTTCAAAAGCGGCCGGTTCGTGTACGGCCAAATCGGCCAGCACTTTGCGGTCCACTTCAATACCGGCTTTTCCCAGCCCGTTGATAAATTGACCATAGGCCAAACCATGCGAACGGGAAGCGGCATTAATGCGCTGAATCCAAAGGGCACGGAAATTGCGCTTGCGGGCGCGGCGATCGCGATAAGCATATTGACCGGCTTTGGTGACCGCTTGCTTGGCGACCTTAATGGTGTTTTTGCGGCGGCCGTAATAGCCTTTCGCTTTTGATAGAACTTTTTTATGGCGTGCATGGGAAGTCACGCCGCGTTTCACACGAGACATATCTTCTCCTCCTTAACCGTTGGGTAGGAATTTGCGCGCGATTTTCGAATCTTGCGGCGACAAAATCGTGGTGCCGCGCTGATTGCGAATTTGCTTGTTTGTGCGCTTAATCATGCCGTGGCGTTTACCAGCCTGTCCGGCGCGCACCTTACCTGAAGCCGTCAGCCTAAAGCGCTTTTTGGCTCCCGATTTGGTTTTCATTTTGGGCATTTCGTCTTCCTTCCAAATTGGATTCCGTCATCAACCGACTTGGCAGCCCTTATCGGCCAGCCGGTCGACTTAAAACGCTAAGCCATAAGGCTATGCGTCTCAAGCAGCCGGTGTTATACGCGATAGGCGATAAAATGCAAGCCTTTGCAGCAGGAGTGGAAAGCTGGCCCAGACCTTGAATATAGCCCATCGCGGAGGCGCCGATTTATGGCCTGAAAACACAATGCAAGCGTTTGAACGCGCCATTGCGCTGGGGGTTGATGGCATTGAGTTTGACCTCCAATTAAGCGCAGACGGGCATTTGCTCATTCATCATGATGCGCGACTAAAGCCGGAAGCGACGCGCCGTAATGGTGTGTTTTTAGAAAAACCGACCCCGCGTATTGATGCCTTGGCGTTTGCCGAATTGCAAAATTACGATGTCGGCAGCCTTAAAGCAGGGTCCGCCTATGCTGCGCGCCATCCTGACCGCGAGCATATGGATGGCGCGAAAATTCCGAGCCTTGCCGCTTTTGATAAGCTTTTGGCCGAACAGACTGATAGTGATTTTCGTGCCTATGCCGAATTAAAGACCGATATGCGCGATGCAGCCACCGCCGAAGCATTGGCCGATGCCTATATTGCCGCTTTGCATGCTTCGCCGGCGGCGGCTCGCCATATCGTCGTTTCTTTTGATTGGCGCAGCCTCAATCTGGTGCGCGCCGCATTTCCCGATATGAGCCATGCCTATACGACAATGGGGTTTGCCGAAACCGATCCGGAGCATGAAAGCGCGGCGCATGACAAGCCCGACAGCATGGCAGCGATCATTCGCGCCGCGTCAAGAAACGGCGCGCTATGGTGGGACGGCATGGATTGGCGCGATATGGACGGAAAGTCACATGGCGAGCGGGTCTTGCGCGCCATTAAGGCAGGCGGCGGCACCGGCTGGTTTGCCGATTGGCGCGATATAACGGAAGAAAATATGGCACTAGCCTCAGATTTGGGGCTCACCGTATCGGCCTGGACGGTCAATCAAGCGGCCGACATGCAACGCTTGGCCGCAATTGGGGTTCACGCCATCATCACCGACCGACCTGATTTAATGAAAAATCTGTAAATTGGTTCTGTAAATTCGCCGTGCCGCCTAGCGCGGCGCCAAAACCATAATCATTTGGCGGCCTTCCATTTTCGGTATGGCCTCGACTTTGGATAACGCCTCGACATCATCTCGCACCCGATTGAGTAAATCCATGCCCAACTCTTGGTGCGCCATTTCGCGGCCGCGAAAGCGCATGGTGACTTTCACCTTATCGCCGCCTTCGAGAAATTTCACCACATTGCGCATTTTCACGTCATAATCATGCGTATCGATATTGGGACGCATTTTGATCTCTTTGACGTCGACTGTTTTTTGCCGTTTACGCGCCTCACTGGCTTTTTTCTGTTCTTGATATTTGAGCTTGCCATAATCGAGTATTTTACAGACCGGCGGGTCGGCATTGGGCGATACTTCGACCAGATCGAGCCCTTCTTCTTCTGCCATGGCGAGGGCGGAATCCGTATCCACCGTGCCCATTTTCTCTCCCGCTGCACCGATAAGCAGGACTTTCGGTGACGTAATCATGCGATTGACGCGCGGGCCTTGCTGTCGCTGGGGCTGTGCGGCGTGTGGTCTACGTGCTATGGCTTTGCTCCTTTAATGATTGCCATGCGAGCGTGTGCCCGTGAAATGTAGGTTTAGGGGCAAATGACGAACTGTCAATAAAATTGTGGCTTGCGGCGGTGCGCTTAAGCTTTTGATAAGCTGTAATGCCAATGCGGGCGCGGCCAAATCAAATATTTGAGCCAGCGCGGCTTTCGGTTCGGTTGATATACCGCATCAAAATGACGCCAGGAAATACGTCGGAGTAGCGCCAAAAAGCCGCGCAGACCTAACGGCGCATAAATCCAGACTTCATCGGCCTTGGTCAGCGCCGCTATATTTTTTGAAGCCAATATGGTCAATGAGCTTGTCGTTGGATACAGCGTCTCAATGGCGGCTTCGATATCGGCCTCGACCATGCCCAGCGCCACCAATAAGACCCCGCCCGGTTCTTTGATTGGCCGCTTGCCTTGCATGTTTGCCGTCACGGTAATAATTCCCGATAGACATTGAGTGTGCGATTGCACATGGCTTCGCGCGTATAATGGGCCAGCACGTTGGCGCGCCCGTTTTCGCCCAGTTTCAATAACGCTGCTTCCGGCATGGTTAACGCGGCATCAATTTGTGCTGCTAATGCTGCCGCATTGCCCATTTCGGCAAGCCAGCCCGTGCCGCCGTCTTCCGGCGCGTTGGCGATAATGGTTTCGCGATAGCCCCCCGCATCAGAGCCAATGACTGGCAGGCAAGCAGCCTGCGCTTCAATAATGGTGCGGCCAAATGGTTCAGGGCGGATGGTCGGCACAATGGCCAAATCAGCCGCCGCATAGGCGGATGGCATATCGGTTTCAAGACCGGTCAAGCCAAACCGATTGCCGATGCCTATCTCATCGGCTCGTCGCTTGAGCGCCGCAACATAATCATCGCGCCCTTGAGCGCTGCCGACACATATGAGATGCGGTTGCCGTTGCGTCTTCAGCAGCCCCATTGCT
>Ga0181568_10002546_pt1 | contig 16584 bp, 19 predicted proteins | sample 101ome_20_FD_133758 | JGI IMG/M metagenome (GOLD analysis project Ga0181568, IMG submission 133758) | Coastal salt marsh microbial communities from the Groves Creek Marsh, Skidaway Island, Georgia - 101404AT metaG (megahit assembly) | ecosystem: Environmental > Aquatic > Marine > Intertidal... | reverse complement strand
TTACCCGACCTTTGAGGTCTTGGGTATTGGCAATCGAACCACCGCCTTGGTTACTGCTTTCCATTTCAATTTGCGTACCAGGCAAGCCCCCTTTGTGCTTTCCAAACCCACTATTGGCGTAGAGAAACTGCGTAACCGCGTTCTCCACTTCGAGTTGACGATTACGAACTGAGTTTTGGGAAGCGGCCAAAGATGAGCTCTCAGCCACATCAATGGTGATCAAGTCTCCAACAGCATGAGCTCTTTTCCCAAGAAATAATCCTTTCTGCTCACCGCCCTTAAGCCACAAAGAAGTACCCCAAGATGGAAAAAGGGGGGAAAGACACAATGAGATTAAGACAAAAATCCTCATAATATCATAAATGAACCTTAACACTACTTTCGTTGAGGACTTTGGCTAGAAACTCTTTTTTAGAAGACAAGTTTTTAACCTTCACTAAAGAGCCTGCAACCCCATCTTCTAGTGCCAAACCTTTCATCGTTACAAAGATCCCATTTCCAGAGGCAAAAACATCAATAATTTGACCCTTATTGATCAAAGTAACCTTGGATAAGTTAGACCATTTAAGGGGAGAGTCCGCTCGGATAGAAGATGCTGTCTCAAAGCTTTTGAGGTTCACCGATGCTTGAACACTATTCGCGTGTTGTTTCAGTACATCGACTTTACATTTCTTGAGTAAATTTTCGCTTAATCTCACGCCAGAAGAAAGAGGGCGATCGGTAAAATAAACCTCCTTAAAATGAGAGACTTTGACTGGAATTGCGAAATCCCCACAATTCAATCCTTGATCCCATATGACAAACTTAAGATAGGAACTGGAAGACAATTCATCCGGGGAACAACTATTGAGCTTAAGGATAAAATTATGCCCCAAGGAGAGAGGTTCCCAAGTTCGAGTGAGTGAGACTACCACCTCACCTTCCACTTGATACCTATGCTTAAGTAACTCTCCTAGCCTTGTCTGCAATACTTGAGCATTAAGAGAAACGACCTCCTGAGAGTCACCTGAAATTGTATCAGATACAAGGGAGTTTCGGTTGCTTTGAGAGTAAAAGGCTGAAGTTATCTTTTCAAACTTTTCAAAGGTTGGAATTTTTACAAACCTTTCAACCCCCCCCATACAGGAGAGGTATGAAATGAAAAATAAGCATGTAAGTCGCATCAATTACCTCTTAAGTTGATTGACTCGAGAAAGCATATCATCCGAGGTCTGGATCGACTTGGAATTTACTTCGTAGGCTCGTTGGGCGATGATCATATTAACCATTTCTTCCACAACATTAACATTGGACATCTCAAGGTATCCTTGTTGTAAAACCCCAAAACCATCTTGGCCAGCTTGCCCAGGTTGAGCTTGTCCGCTTGCTTCGGTTTGAAGGTAGAGGTTGCCACCAATTGACTTAAGTCCAGATGGATTAGCAAAACGTGATAACTGAATTTGCCCAAGATTTTGAGTCTCATCGGGAGTTTCCGCACTGACTTCGCCATTGGGTGAGATAAAAATGTTGGTAACATTTGCATCGATTGCAGGAAATCCAGCGAGCGTCAAACCATCGGATGTAGTAAGTTGACCTTCCGGACCTACCTTGAAAGCTCCATCCCTCGTGTAGGCAAGGCTACCGTCAGGTCTTTCGACTTCGAAAAAGCCAACACCATCAATGGCAACATCTAGTTTTTCACTGGTTTGGGTTAGTTGACCTTGGGTATAAATTTTGGCAGTGGAAACCACTTTAGTTCCATTTCCCATCTCCACTCCGGTTGGAATAACATTTCCAGCACCAGTCTGGCCACCTGACTGCCTAGGATTTTGGTAGAGCAAGTCTTGGAATTCAATCTTGTTTTTCTTGTAGCCAGTCGTATTGACATTGGCAATGTTGTTTGAAATGACATTGAGATTAAGCTGTTGTGCTTGCATCCCAGTTGCTCCTGAATATAGCGATAAGTTCATAATAATTAAGTGGTTTGTCCGAGAGTTCCAATGGCTTTTCCTACATTTTGATCGAAAGTCTGAATCATTTTCTGGTTGGCTTCATGTGCTCGAGAAACTTCAATTAGGCCAATCATCTCTTCGATTGGAGATACATTACTGTCTTCAAGAAATCCTTGAAGAATCGTAAAGGTACCCGGTTCTGCTTCTTGGGGAACAACCGTTTCATCCTTTGGGATAAAACCTCCTCCTATTCTCTGGAGTTGCTTGAGAGGATCATCAAATGTGAAAACGCCGATCTCTCCGATTAGATCCGTGCCTTGAAAAACCTGACCTTCCTTATCAACCGAAACCTCTCCTGAACCTGGAGTGGTCTCGATTGCGTTACCTCCTAAATCAGAGAACTCATGACCCATGCTATTGACTAAAACTCCTTCCGAATTGATGTAAAACTGACCATTCCGGGTGTAAACGGATTCGCCTTTGGCATTATTCAGGGCAAAAAAACCATTTCCCCGGAGGGCGAGGTCTAAAGGATTATTTGTTTCGCGTAGTGCACCTTCGTGAAGATCAGATTGGTTTTTGAGCAAGGGGAATGAACCGGGCATTGTATTAGTTAGCTTGTCATGCGTAGATCGAGGGATTTCCCCTCCTTCGATCGCCTCGAATGAAACAGTGGCTTTTTTGAAACCCGCCACATGACTGGCGGCTAGGTTATTGGCGATAATGTTTTGGTATTGCTCAAGGCCACGCAGAGCAGAAGCATTTTCGTACAAAGATAAATTCACAAAGTGTTCTAAGCAGAATTTATGCCAGTAATCCGAACCGGCCGATAAACTTCTATCGTGTTGAATTACTTGCTTAGGAAACCGAAGCCGTTAGTACTGACATTCGATCTCTAGTAACCGTCCGTCTGGTAAATGAATCACGATAGAAGAAGGACGCCCATCCACAGAAATGACTTCAACCTTAGGACAGTCTTTTTCTTCATAAATTATATTGGATTCAGTAGCTTTTCCAGAAAGGTCTGAAGCAATTGGTAAGTTTTGTGGTTCAGATTCTGTGGGATCGAGCAATCCTCGAAAAGAATTTGTTTCCTCTGTTTCTGAGTTTTTAAAACCTCTCCCTTTGAGATAATTTTCCATAAAAGAAATATGCAATATACCGAGTATTATCGATACCGAGCTAAGTCCTCCTTGCTAACATCCAAGGCCAAGCTAATTTCGACCCGGCGGTTTTTGTCAGGGCGATTGGGGAAGCGGATACGATTTGGTTTGGTTGCACCATGCCCCGTCATTCTCTCTAATTTTCCCTCTAATTCCCCAGCAGAGTAATGCCCTAATGCATTGTTAACTTCAACGGCTTGGTAAAGCGATAGTTCCCATTCCGCGACTTCATGATTTTTAACTTTCTCTTGAAGATTCATGGCATGAGAATCAATCCGGTACGCCAATACATGTTGAGAAAGTAACCACGATAACCGTTGCATTACCTTTCTACCATGGTTGGAAAGTTTAGAGGAAGTCGCATCAAAAATAGGCTTATCATCCCCATGGTAGAGGGTGACTTTTAAACCGTCAGATGTGACTTCTAGCTGGATAGTTGAGTCATCAATCTCGTGCAACTTCAGTCTCTTATACCAATCTTGAGCAATTCGGTGAAGGACATCAATATCAATGGAAGTAGTGTCATCTGTATTCCTCATCGTGGTATCAGATCTTCCAACAATTTGATCGACCATACTACCAGGACGGGCATCCTTTTGTTCAATCGGAGTGGATTTGGGCACACCCGCTTTGTAAGGATCCCGAAAAAACCTGGTGGTCGCGATGATAACCTCTTCATCCTGAGACAAAATCCAAAGGACTAAAAACAGAGACATCATGCCAGTAACAAAATCAGCATAGGCAACTTTCCAAGCTCCCCCGTGACCAAAGGAATAGTTGCGTATCCTCTTGGAGCTCATGTACATGTAAATTCAATAAAGAGAAAGATCAACCGCCCTTGGCTGCATCTTTACATTTTTCCTCAAGTTCATCTGCTGTTGGCTGGAGTTGCTTGTCCAAAGATCTTCTACCAATTTCAACAGCCATAATGGGAGATAAACCAGTTGCAAAACCGGAAACTGATCGTTCAACAATTCGGTAATAAAGCATTTCTTGGCCTTGGTTTAAGGACACAAGCCGACCGAGGGGCACTCCAATTCCGTACGCAAGGAAAATGCCGAGAAAGGTACCACTCAGGGCCGCTGCTACTTTGTATCCAACAGACTCAGGATCCTCAAGATTGGACATTGTATTGATGATACCGAGAACTGCGGCTACAATCCCAACCCCTGGAAGGGCATCAGAAATCATCTCAATCGCTTTGATTGAACGACTGGCCTCAGACTCTCGACTACTCAACTCGGATTTTAAGATGCCTCCTATTTCCCCCGGCTTACATCGACCATCCACAATAGGCCGAAGTGAATTGCAAAGGAATTCAACCAGACCAGCATCATTTAAAAAAGAAGGATACTTTGTAAAGATTGAGCTATTCGTAGGGTCACTAACATGTTCATCGAGAGCTGGAGTGCCTTTTCTCCTGCCAAGCATGAATAACTCATACAACAAAACAAGGAGATCGATAAATTTAGCTTGATCACTGATTCCACCCTTGAACGCCTTGAGGATGTCGTTTTTGAGATTCACCAGAACCGTCTTGGGACTCGAGACCACTAAAATTCCTAGACCAATACCACAGATAATCATAATCTCACCGGCATGGATTAGGGAAACTGGATTACCGCCAGCGACGGCGAAGCCCCCGATACAAGAAACAAAAACGATAATAATTCCGACAGTTAAAAGCATTGTAAATTAGTGAGATTCAGATGTTTGAAACTTGGCACGAAGTGAAATAATGGAGTGAGAAATGATTTGACTGATTCTACCTTCCGACAAGTTAAAGACTTGTGCGATCTCAGACAACCTCAATTCCTCAATATAATAGAGCATTAGAATTTTTTGATTCTGGGATGGCAATTCTTTGATGTATTCACGGAGTTGTACAATCTTTTCTCCGTTTTCCAAATGCTCAAACGCAGTTAATTCAGTTGGATCGTGAAGAGTCTCACTTAGGGATGTACTCTCTCCGTCAAAATTTTCATGGGAAGAAGAGGCCTCAAGAGGCACAAAGATAACTGGTTGAGTTTGCTTAAGCAATTTATTGTAGGCTGAAAGGGTAAGGTTAAGCTCTTTACAAATCTCCTCTGGAGTTGGAGGCCTCTTGAGAACGAGTTCCATTTCCAACACTGTAGCCTGCAAAGATTTTGCTTTCGCCCGGTTCGCTCTGGGCAAATGATCAATCTTTCTGAGTTCATCAAGCAATCCACCTTTAATCCTAAGGGCCGCATAATTTCCAAAAGCTTTTCCTTTTGATGGATCAAAACGATTCACGGCAAGAATCAAAGAACGCACCCCAACGCTGTACATATCGTCGGTCTCATAACTCTCAGGAAAATGGTACCTCAAACGACTGACAATCGATTTAACCAGAGGCAGATAATCCTCGATTAGTTGATCGCGAGACTTGTCATCCAGCATGGCTTGAAGATAGTTTTCAGACGCAGTTACAACCACAGGTTGACCACGGGTTGCCTCAAGCTTTATTTTTGAATGCTCGGCCATAAAAGATCTTAGGTATTCTTTTTAAAATTTTCTGTGCTATTGGATGCGGCGGCCATGTTGGCTTCCATCGAGCTTGTTAGATTCTCCTGTTGTGAGCTTAAGGAGATGTTTGCCGAATCCGATGATGCAGTAGGATTAGCCTGAGAGGAATGGCTTTTAAAGCCAGATACTTTGGCATTACGAAGTAAAGAAATTAGAATCAAACGACCCAAGAAAGAAAACAACAAAGAACCACTGGTACCATAAATAAGGCTTAAGATTAGATCTTTATTGAGAACTAATGAAACTGAATAAAAGAATATAAAGCCAAAAAAACCGCTCAGGAAAAAGACAAATTTTGCATCATCATTCATACAGATTGTGGATAAGATGAAAAGGTTTGAGAATAAAGATTCTCAGGAAACGATTTAGAGATCATCTGATTAAGAACATTGAAAGAGAAATCTCCGGTGACATTTTGACCATTTGAAATGCAATAAGGAAATAATCCTGAATCTAAAATAATTGGCCAAAGTTTGGAAGCGTTTGATAATTCATCGAAATGGGAAACGGCAAGATGAGTGGCCTCGAGGTTGGAACTTATACGAATGCACTTGTTTAGAACTTTTGAGTCATAGGCACCATTCACCACAAATAACCTAGTTTGAACTCCTAATTGATTAAGAGAGGAGTTTACCGTAGACCATTCCCCGACATCGTTTAGCGAAATTCCAGGTATATCGATAAAAAGAGGGCTATCCACCGATGAAGGAGGGACCTTATTCGGCTCCCTGTAAAGAGTCACGCCAATCACTTCGCAAAATATCCTCAAGGAGTCATCAGGGTTTGGAATCCCATTTTCTAATTTGAGAACCATGGGTAATTTCTTTTTTATAAATACCTCATGAGCCAAGAGTTTACATAAAAGTGTGGTCTTGCCGGAACCAGGAGACCCAAGAATGGCTATTTTACTGCCGGTATGCTTGGGGGGAATCGAACGAAAACGATCGCTTAGGCAAAGGGTAACTTTCTTAAGGAGATCAGCCAAAGATAGATCCTTGACATCACTCATATCTGGCAGGGTTTTTATTTCTGAAAGGAAAACAGGGTCAAAGCCTGCTTTTGCAAGTACACTTAAAGCATCCCCTTCTTCGATATAGTCATGAGTTTGATTCTTATCGAGAGCTAAGGTGGTCTGCTCAGCTTGTTGGGGGTCCTCGGATTGAACTTCTTGAGTTGCCAATGATTTGGCGGGTACAGATGATAAACTCTCGCCAGCAAATTCAGGGTCACTAGAGAGTATATCTTCGTTTTTCTCCGGACTACCCAATTCTGCAATCACCTCCAATTTAGGAGAAGATATAAACCTTTTCAATCCCTCACCTCCGATTTGTTTAACTGAAACTACTTTGGCCTGATCCCCAAGTTTTTCTCGAATGAGTCGGACCGCCTCCTCCGCTGAACGAACAACGATACGATACCTTTTCGCATCGCTAGTGGGTATAGTTGGACTGTCTTCTGAAATCATGTTAGGAAACTAATTCAGGGCTACGGATTAACGCATCATCGTTTTGGTCATCCAAAGAAGGGGTCAAACCATTTGGTAGAGACAACTGGGGCAGTGTGATCGCCGCAAATGGTTCAACCAGTGTCTCAGCTGGAATTTCTTGAAATGCGACAATGGAAAGCTGTGGATAACTGGGTTCAAGAAAACGACGCAAAGCCAGCCTCAAATCGGAAGTGGTAACCAAGCATGGTGTTAACCCGTCATTGGTCATTTCTTCGATGCGAGGAACAATTTCTTCGATAATGCCTTGCGTTAACTCAGGGTCCATAGCCAACCCAATATCGAACTGACTTTTCTTGACACGCTGAACCAAAATTTGCTCGAGTTTAGGATCGAGGGTTAGAGCAACCAGTTTGTTATGCTCCACTTCGTAGTCTTTTACGAAATATGTGCCCAAACGCTTTCTAGCTTGTTCAGAAAGGTCATCAGGGTTTTTGGTAACCGATGCCATGTCTGCGATGGTTTCCAGAATCAGGGTAAGGTTTTTAATCGATATTTTTTCGCGCAGTAAATTTTGTAAAGTTCTCTGAATAATTCCGACATTAACTAAATCAGGCAATAACTCACTAACCAAGGTAGGATTTTTATCCTTAATGAGGTCCAATAATCGCTGAGTTCCTTCTCGTTCTAAAATAAGATAGGCAAAATTCTTTAAGGCATCAGAAAGGTGAGTAACCAAAACTGATGAGGGGTCAACCACGGTAAAGCCCTCGACTTCTGCCTTTCTCTTTTCTTTTTCTGTGACCCATTTAGCCTTAATTCCGAATACGGGTTCGATGGTAGGAGTCCCATCAATTTTTTCATCACTCGCCCCCCCCATGTTCATTGCGAGGAACCGGTCGGGCATGATGGATGACCTGGCAATTTCTTTTCCCCTGAGCAAGAACCGGTATTCATTCGGTTCAAGCTCTATATTATCTCTCACCCCAATGGTAGGTAATAACATACCCATATCTTTAGCAAAGTTGGTACGGGCTCCGGTGATTCGGTCGAGAAGATCTCCCCCTTTTCCCTTATCTGCCAAAACCAATAACCCGTATCCCATCTCCAGACCAAAAACTTCTTGTTCAATCGCTTTCTCCATTGATGAAGAGCTGGTTGCAACCTCGGGTGAGGAGCCTGTATCATTGGACTGTATAGGCTGGGCATTCCCCTGCCCTGCTCCCATCATCGATGGAGAATTTGTTGCAATTTCTTCGATCGATGATTCAGCGGAAGATTTTTTCGCCAAGTAATAAGATAAGCCAAAACAGGCAATGGATAGGATGAAAAATGGCCAAAAGGTTTCGGATAAGAAAATCGAAAACAGAAGTAGCAAAAATCCAGAGATAGCAATTGCACGGGGATAGATGGTTAACTGCCTGCCAACAAATTCACCGAGATTAGCTTCATCGGATGAACGAGTCACCAGAATACCCGCAGCAATCGAAACAATAATAGCGGGTATTTGAGACACTAGACCATCACCAATGGAGAGCACCGTGTAAGTTTGCAGGGCTTCAGTGATCGCCAAGTCTCTTTGGAAATATCCTATGAGAATACCTCCAATAACATTGACCACTGTGATAAAAATGCCTGCTATTGCATCTCCACGCACAAATTTGCTGGCACCATCCATCGCTCCATAAAAATCAGCATCTTTTTGAATTTTTGCTCTTTTCTCCAATGCTTGAGCCTCGGTGATTATACCGGCATTCATTTCGGCATCAATCGACATCTGCTTACCAGGCATGGCGTCGAGAGTAAACCTAGCAGTAACCTCGGCAATTCGACCAGCACCTTTGGTAATTACCACAAAATTAATGATGACCAGAATAAAGAAAATAACCGCCCCAACTACATAATTGCCCCCAACAACAAAAGTGCCGAATGACTGGATTACAGAACCTGCGTCTCCATCAAGTAAAATCAACCTAGTTGATGCAACATTGAGACCAAGTCGATATAGGGTGACTGCCAATAGAATCGTTGGGAAAACTGAAAACTCGGGGGGTTCCTTGACATAAACAACCGTGAGTAGAATGAGCAAAGAAACAGCTATACTAAAAACAAGAAAGATGCTCAGCAGGTCTTTATGAATGGGAATAACTAAGAGGAAAACAGCCGCAAAAAGACCAAAAATAAAACCTAAATCAGAGTTTCCCTTGAATCGGGAAAAGAAAGGAGAAATCTTAACCCAGAAGTCCATTAGGCAGTCGCTAAAGAGTTGGATCCTTTGGCGAGAAGTCTTCTCGCCTTAAGACGGTGGAAATAATAGGAATGCTTGGCATATACATCAGCCAATATTCGAGCCACCACTTGATAGAGTTGCAAAGGAATTGGCTCATTAAGGATGCCCAGTGCGAAGAGCATTTGAGCAACAGGTTTGTCCTCCACCATGGGAACATCAAACTCTTTTGCGATTGTTTTTATTTTTCTTGCTAGCATGTCATGGCCCTTCGCCACAACAACTGGAGCATTATCCGTGCCTTTTTCATATTTTAATGCTACCGCATAGTGAGTAGGATTGGTAACAACGACATCTGCAGTGGAAACATTCTGTAAATTTTGGCCCATAGCCATCTCCATTGCTTTCTTTCTTTGAGCCGATTTCACCTCCTCTGAAACTTCCTTGCTTTTACGTTCTTCTTTGACTTCCTGCTTAGTCATTTTCATCTCCTCGGTATGCTCTCGCTTTTTGATTATGAAGTTGATTATCGCAACAATCAGAAGCATCAGAAAAAGAAGGGCAAACATGATGATCATTAACTCGTAGATAAACCCAGGAACATGCTGTATCGGAATGGGAGCATAAAAAATGGGGTCTTTCAAAAAAATCAAAACTGTGACCCACACCACAGTACCAATGGCTAAAAACTTTAGGAAATCTACAGCGAATGTTTTCAATGCCTTAAGTCCCCAAATCCTTTTCACTCCACTTACTGGGTTCATCTTATCGAATTTTGGCTCCATAGCTTTAGGAGTGAAACTGAAACCAGTTTGAACACCCTCGGCGATCAAAGCTGCAAAAAAACATCCCGCCAACATGGGTAAAATCACCAAAGCTAATGACATGAAAGTCTCGGTCAAAGTAACAAGCATACCTTCCTGCGTTGCCTCAATTCTATGAATATTCTCAAAGATTGATTTTGTAAATTGAATCACATCCTCAGCTTTGCTTGGTGCCCAAAAAAACAGGACCAATAAACCCGCCAAGAGAGTTGCGGTCATAGAAATCTCAGGTGCTTTAGCAAACTGCCCACGAGACCTGGCCTCCGATAGTTTTTTTTCCGTGGGAGGCTCCGTTTTTGAACTTTTATCAACATCTGACATCGAAACACCCTAAATTATCCAGATTGGATAATGTCGATCATTACTTCAATGGATCTCTTGCTATGATCAAAGACATAAGAGGAGAATAACAAAAGGGAAGAAACCAACAGGATAAGCCCAGCCATAATACGAACAGCAAAACTGGTAATGAATACATTCATCTTAGGGACCGCTTTACCTAGAACGGCAAAAGAAATATTCACGATAAAATTCAAGGCAATGAAAGGAGCCGCCATCAAAACCCCCAAAACGAAGACATTGGAAACCTCCGAGATGTATTGGGGCATTGGATTAGGTTCCAAAAAAAAGGAACCTATAGGTAAAATATCAAAACTGTAAGTAAATGCCTTAATTACATCTAAGTGGATTCCCGCAACAAAGAAGATTACCAGACTAAAGTAGTAGAATAAACTGCTCAAGGTTGCGTCCGTTGAGCCTAGTAGCGGGTTAATGCTGTTGCTAGCCATCAGACCAATCTCGTAAGAAATCAGATACCCGGCTAATTCTACGGCAAAAAATACCATACGAACCATCATAGCCAGTAATAAGCCAATACAAATCTCATTCATAGACAGAAGGATAGCCCCGATGAAGTGCACAGAGATCCCAATATCCGCCGCGGCAAATGGACTTATTAACAAAGATAAAATTAAGCCAAAACCCATCCTGATTCTAACTGGTATTAATTTTCCAGCAAACAGGGGTATACCGATAAAAAAAGCTCCTGTTCTCAATAAAACCAGTACCCAGACAACTATTTGCTCTGCTTCAATGGTCACTGAGCCATGGTGGGTATCAAGTTGAACATGGAAATACAGAAATCTGTAAGTGTCTTGAGAATAAAATTGGAAGCAAAGACAATTGCCAGAGATACACAGATCAGTTTGGGAACAAAAGTCAGGGTCTGTTCTTGGAGACTCGTTATGGATTGGATGAAACTAACGAGCAAACCAACAATTGTAGCTGTTCCTAAAATCGGTACTGCTAAGATAAGTCCTGTTTGAAGAAGATTCCTCATCAAATCGACTGCTAACTCCATAGTCATAAGAAAATCCCTTCTATATGTTGAAGCTTTCAACCAGAGATTGAACAATCAAGTACCAACCATCCACTAAAACAAATAACAGAAGCTTAAACGGCATAGAAATCACCACTGGAGGCATCATCATCATGCCCATGGACATAAGGGTCGAAGCCACAATAAAATCAACCACGATAAAAGGAATAAAAATAAGAAAACCCATTTGAAAAGCGGTTCGCAGTTCGCTCAAAATAAAGGACGGCACCACAATACTTAATGGAAGTTGACTCCGCGTCATTGCACCCTGCCGTGAAATCTCCAGAAAGAATTGAACATCCTCCTGTCGAGTCTGATTCATCATGAAATCCTTCATATATGCAGTAGCAACTTCAAGGGCTTCAGATGATTTCATCGCTTTATCCATGTAGGGTGTTACTGCATCGTCATAGATCTTGTTCCAAATGGGACCCATAATGAAAAAGGTTAGAAATAATCCCAAACCGATGATGATTTGACTGGAAGGTGCCGCATTTACACCAATTGCATTTCTAACGAAGCCAAGAACAATAATAATTCTTGTAAAACTGGTCATCATCATAATGACGGATGGACCTAGGGTTAGAATGGTCATGGCCACCACAAGTTGAATGGCCAAACCTAAATCTCCTTCTTCATTTGCACCACTCACATCAATACGCAAACCAGGCCCCGATGATTGAGCGTCCAAGTTATTAGCCACGCAAAAAAGAAAGAGAATGGAGAGAATCCCAATTTTTAAAAAAAGAGATTTACCCAAGCGTAAACCAATCAATGTATTAAGAAAATTCATGGGGATTTGCGGTGGAGTCCGGAGGGGAGCTAATTTTTGATAAGCACTGAATTTGTTGAGGACTGATACCGAGTAATAACTTTTCGCCTCCATACTCCACAACGACTAGAAACTGCTTGTTGCCAAGGTGTTTAGTTTCGGAAATTGAAATACCTTGGCTTGTTTTGGCCAAAAACACACTCTTACGGGCCGATAAAAAACGATTAATAAAAAAAGCGATGCCCCCCAAAAGTCCGAGAAAACCAAGGACTCTAAAGATACCGCTAAAATCCCCGAGTTGATCCATGAAGAAATTTAGGGTATGGTTATTTCAACTCGGATTTTAGGTTTATAAAAATAAAACCCTAAGGTGAATCAACTGATACTATCAACAATTTCAGTTATTTTCAGTCCAAACCTATCATCAATAACAACCACTTCCCCAAGGGCAATGAGTTTGCCGTTCACTAATAAGCTCACAGGATCTTTCGCATTCTGCTTGAGTTGGATTTGCGAGCCAGGACTTAATTCAACAATCTCCTTCATAGGAAGTTGAGCGGTGCCCAACTGCACGGTTACTTGGACTTTTACATCCATAACGATGTCCATTTTATTACTATCCATAAGTTTTTGAGATTAAATTTAAACCAGCTGAAGTGCATTCATTTACTTGAAATGCAACCTGATCCCCTTCCAGACCAATTTCCCCAACGAAACAAGTCTTATCTTCAATTCGAACTTTAGAATTGGAGATTAAATCAGGGTTCATTTCAATAACATCGTTCACTTCTAAATTCAGTAAGTCTCGAACAGTTAAAGAAAACGCGTCCCATTCAACCGATACATTCACAGGTATTTGGTCATAGATTTCATGCCACTTCGGTGCAAGTGCTTTGCTTGGTTTGGAGGGTGGTTGACTTGATTGCGCAAGTAAAGAAGTAAGGACAGGTTCCATGGTGTAATATGGAACTGCAATCCTCATAGGACCCGAAACATCGCCAAAAGATGCCTCCATCGACATCACTAGCATCATCGCGTCAGGTGGAGATGTTTGTAGAAACTTACCAGTTGTCTCCGTACCAATAATCACTGGATTTAAGGTTTTAATCGACTGCCACTGCTTACACCATTCTTCCAAAATGATAAGGTTAAAGTCTTCAACTAAAGCTTTCTCGATATCCGTTAAACCGCGTTCTTCAGGATTAGTCGACCCACGACCTCCTAAAATTCGATCCACAACAGTAGCGGATAAATGAGAATTAACATCCAATAACCCCACGCCATTGAGTTCCTGCATTTTGTAAAGGGTCACGCAAGAGGGTGAATTAATAGAGGTTACAAAAGAGCTGTATAAAGATGCAGTAAGATCATCGAGTTCCAAATTAAATTCAGTTCTCAGGAACATGGAGAGGTGTCCTGATAAGTAATAAACAAACTGCTCAGATTTGGTTTTCAGCAAAGAAAGATCAGCATCGGATAAAACGATTGGATTTGTGAAATCATACTTCTTAATATTCAGGTCGGAAATATCCGAAACTTTCTCTCCATCACAAAGAAAGACAAGGCCATCATTAGAGGAAGCTTCGAGCTCATCGAGGTCAAAGCTTTCGTCATCAAAATTTTCCTGATCGGCCATGATGAGATTATTGAACAACAAATTGAGTGAAATAGATCTGTCGGATCAGATCACTCTCTCCATCCCGATACTTCCTGAGAACAAGAGAAAACGCCTTTTTAAGGTCGATTCGAACTCTTTCTTGGAAACCATCTAATTGAGCATCTTCATAGGTGTACCCTCCCATGATCGAAAGTGCTTTGTCTCGAACCCTGTGCTCATTAAGAGCAAGAACTTTTTCAAAATCACCTGCCAAGCCTTCGAGACGAAGTTCTATGTTTATGTATCTCGACTTAATCGGACCTCCAAGATTGGTTATGAGTTGCTTAATCTCGTAGAACTTTTCCTCACCAGATGGCTCCATGTTTAATGGTTGCCCACCCTCAGTAATTTGATTGCTAACAGGAGCTTCTGGCTTGTTCATATTGATGACAAACGACATTGCAACTACAGTAAGCAGCGGAGCAAGTATGATCGCTATAAGAGCTGGAACTAAGTTTCCACCACTGGATTTACCAGGGGCTTGATTTGGGGATATTTCGTCTATTTGATCAGCACTCATTAGGATATCAAAAGTTTAAGGTTAACGCTTTAAATTTACAGCTTCATTTAGAATAGCATCGGATGTGGTTACCACCCTAGATCCAGCCTGAAATGATCTTTGATGACTGATCATCATTGCGAATTCATTAGTAAGGTCTACATTGGATAATTCGAGGGCAAATTGCTTAATCTTTCCGTTAGTGCCGCTAGCAGGCACGGGATTATCAATAAGGTCAGCGAAATTTTCATTAGCACCACCATTGGAAAAATAACCATTACCCACTCGCCGCAAATATTGAGGTGCATGAAAATTGGATAACTTGAGTTGACCCATTGTACGCACCGAGTCCTCATTATCCTTGGAAACAATCACGCTTAAAGTTCCATCTTCCTCGATTCTACGAGCAAGCAAATCTTCCCCTTCTTCTAAAGCCATAGAAATGGGATTGCCATCCACATCAAGCAATTGATACGAAAACTCGTCGCGAGTTACGATCAATCCGTCTGACTTAGCTTCAAACGCCCCCGTCCGAGTGAAAAAGGTATCTCCAGTAATTGGGTCCGCAACTTCAAAAAAACCACCCGCATTAGGTAAAGCCTCTCCTTCAATAGCAAGGTCAAGATCGAGGCCGGTGTTTTCGACAACACCTTGGTTGAAATTTGAGGATAGAGAACCAACCTTCACACCCCCGCCAAAATCCTGAGTTGAATTATCCGCACCACCTGCGATGACAAAACTAGGGTCATTTTTGTGGCGGTAAAAGGTATCAGTGTAATTTGCCCGGGTGGACTTGTAGCCAAGAGAATTTACATTGGCGATATTATTGCTGATTACTTGTAAACCTTCGGTGAAAGATTTAAGAGCAGTAATGCCATTTTGAAGTGAAGAAATCATAACTGCATTATTGCTTAGTGCTTAACTCTACCCGTTTGATTAATGAAGGATCGTAAGACTTCCCGTCCACTACAACACTCGAGGATCCATCATCGTTACGGTTAACTGCCTCAACGATACCTGAAAAAGTATTACCTTCGGAAAAAATCTCTACTTGATTACCCAGGTAAGATTGGGCAAGTAGGTCAACTTGAGAATCCGCAAACTTAGAAAACCCTTTTGAAAACTGTTCCATTTGCTCCAAGGATGCAATATTAGCCATCTGAGAGATAAATTCAGTATCTTTCATAGGTTCCAAGGGATCTTGGTTGGTGATTTGGCTGGTCAGAAGTTGAAGAAAGTCATCCATCTGCAACTGACTACCAGACGAAACTTCACGGGGAGAATTTGAAAGATTAACCGATGAAGGCATACTGGAAATTTGTTCAATCATGATTGGGTTTGTTGGTAAGTTGGTTATCCATTTCTTTGTATGAAGTGAAAAACATCGGAGTGAAGCTCTTGCCTACCGAATGGGTTCCCTCCAACTCCATGGAAGAAAATTGGTTGGATAAATACCTAAGGGACTCAGAACACTCTGATATGAAGCAAACTTTAAAATCATCCTTTTGATTTTCAATTCGAACGGAAACCGAGCTACCATTTTCCAAATTAAAAGCAAAACGGATGATCCCCTTCTGGTTAACAGCAAAAGAAAACCCATCAGAAAATGTACTTTTGATAAGATCAAAGGCTTGATCTTCTGAAAGGGAAACAAGAGGAAATTCAGCATCGGTTGAAGTAAGAGGAGTCTTTTGATGGTTACTGCCAAGATAAGAAGCATTTGTTGTGCCACTATGAACCGAGCGTTGACTATATTGGGCACTGGGTGAAGTTCCAAACTTATTAACCGACACAATAGGATCGGGCTTAGGCATGCCTGATGGCAGGACTGGAAGCGATAGGTTGGAGGAAATATTAACAAACGGTGAAGACCCAGAACCTGAATTTGAATTGACTGCAGGATGACTAGAAACCCATGGATGGCGAGCCGTGCTTTTAGATACAGGAATCATGCCAGGATTTAATGTAGGACTGTGCTTGGTTGATTTTAATGAAGGGGGCACTTTCTCTGGGTTAACAGCAGAAGTTTTCGATTCAATAAGAGAGCGGGAACTGGTAGAAGAACCCTTCTTATTTTCAACCACATTGGTGTTATTTTGGGCAGGATCTTGACGACCTTTATTAGCAAAATTCCTTAGACTG
>Ga0181568_10002544_pt1 | contig 16598 bp, 7 predicted proteins | sample 101ome_20_FD_133758 | JGI IMG/M metagenome (GOLD analysis project Ga0181568, IMG submission 133758) | Coastal salt marsh microbial communities from the Groves Creek Marsh, Skidaway Island, Georgia - 101404AT metaG (megahit assembly) | ecosystem: Environmental > Aquatic > Marine > Intertidal zone... | reverse complement strand
TTCGCCATGTTCCGACGACCCAGCCAACCAGCAAGAACTCTCCTGTTCTTGTCCCCGATTGCATAACTCAAAAGAGGGCCACCTCCACCAAGCGGCATGGCCTCGCTCACGAAGCGTGCAAAGCCAACCGCAGAGTGTGACGACGGCATCGTCATCCAACCCCGAAGCCGGCTCATCCAGCATCACAAGAGAAGGGCTTTGGCTGGCAAAGGCAGGTAGCAGTGCCGCTAAGACGGCAATTTTTCGTGCCTGGCCTTGCGACAGATGGGCCACCAAAGCGTTCGCTCTGTGCTGGAGGTGGAACGCTTCGAGAAAGGGCGTCATATCGATGTCGGCGAGGCTGTTTGCACAGGCCATCTTCAAATGCTCAATGACGATTTCACTCCCGATCATTCCGTTTTTTTGGAGAGTCAAACCCACCGTGAGGGGGCTTGATGAACGACGTCCTTCGGCGTCCAAGACATGCTTGTCGCTGTGGGATACAACCCCCTGCTCGAGGGGTAACAGGCCCGCTGCGACTTCAAGCAGCGTTGATTTCCCAGCCCCGTTTGAGCCGACCAGCGCCATGCATTGGCCGCCCTCAAGGGTCAGTGAATGGTTGTTGATCACGACGGACATGCCGCGACGAACCGTCACCTCAGAAAGGGCCAACAGGGCCTTCGCCATGTTCCGACGACCCAGCCAACCAGCAAGAACTCTCCTGTTCTTGTCCCCGATTGCATAACTCAAAAGAGGGCCACCTCCACCAAGCGGCATGGCCTTCGCCATGTCCCTGTTCAGCACGGCAGAATGGCTGGTGCTTGGGCTGTGGTTTCTTGCCATCATCTCACCGTTGATCTATGCGGCACGAACGCAGACTTCCATGGCGATGGGTGTGACCGTCAGCGTTCTGTTGGGCGCCGTCGTTCAGGTGTTTTGGGCGTTGTTGTATTCATGGGAGTTGATCTCCATCTGGGTGTGGAGCGATTTCGTCCTCGTTCCAGCACGCACCGCGGAACCCATGTTCTGGCACACGCTCGTGTCCGCTGGTTTTCTTCACAGCCAAGGAGACATGATGCACGTGCTCGGCAACGTGGTCATCTTGGCCCTGGTGGGCGTGCCCCTCGAACAGCGGCTCGGAAGGGAGCGTTTCGTTGCGGTCTATCTCATCGGGTTGCTCGGTGGTTCGTTGGGTTGGGTCGCCTTCAATGCCGATTCTTTCACCCCAGCGCTGGGTGCTTCTGGCGCTGCCTTCGGGTTGCTCGGCGCATACCTCTCAGGATGGCCAAAGGATGAAATTCCCTTTCCGCTGCTGCTCATTCGTCCATGGCCTGTCGTTCTCATTGCCCTGTTGTACTTCGGTCTTGAACTCGTTCGAGCGTTGGCCACCATGGACTCCGGCGTCTCGAGCGGAATTGCGCACATGGCTCATATCGGCGGGTTCATCGCCGCCTATGCCCTGCTACCGTTGGTGGCGAGAGGAGGGCCCGTGGAGATGGGTGTGGTGGACGGAGGCCCTAGCAACGCAGACGCTCATTCGGCAAAACGGAAACGTATCAAGGCGGTGATGATCGATTTGCGCACCATCGACGACCCTTGGACGCAACGGGGGTACGAGGTCCCAAAGTCACTGCGGGGGCCGCTGAAAAATTTGGTCCAAGCCAGCGACGAGCCCGAGACGAGAACGGCTTGGATGGAACACCTTGCCGATGCAGGTGAATGCCCCGTTTGCGAGGCTCCACTTGGATTGGTTGAGCGAAGAACAGGTCCCCATCTTCAATGCTCGGCAAACACCGAACATTTTGAGTGGCCAAGCGCTCTTGAGCAGGCCTAATCAAGGGACAGCGTGAGGCATTGGTGGATAGAATCAAAGGCAGGCAAGCCTTGCAACACCATGCGAGGTGAGTGGATGAGGGGTCAGCGACAACAAACCACTACGGCAGGAGCGATTCTCTTTTCGCTTGTAATCCTCTTTGCGGACCTCAGTGGAGCCGTCCTGTCCACCGATGTTGATGCCCCGGAAACGCCCGCCTTCACAGCCCCCATTTTGGTCGATGGGTTGCCGCCGTTGATGTGCGGTGAGGAACTCTGTGAACGTCCGACACGCATGATTGACCGAGGCGACCGTGCCTCTGAGGAACCCGATATGTGGTGGCTTTCCTACGGTCCGGACTTGGACTGGAACGGCATGGATGATCGCCTCCAGCGCGTCCTTGCCGGCCAAGACTCGATTTCGCCCACGGCCATCATTGGGTCTGATGGGCGCAAGACGGTGGCCATCGTGGTGGATTATGCTTGGGCCCCTAACGCAGACGAAGTTGATGCGCTGGTGGACGTCCTCAACCAGCACGGTTGGGTTGGCGAAGAGCAAGGGGCTTGGTTCCAAATCATGAACTCCATCGATTCCGTGGTGCTCGACAAGGTGCCGGTAAGCGCTCTGCTTGACATTTACCACCTGCCGGGGGTGGTGGTGGTTGAGATGCAAAACGTCATGATTCCCTTCAACGGTGTGGCATCTGAGGCTGCTCGGGCCATGCCATCTGACGTCTACAGTGCCACTGCTTACGAACGTGGCTACACGGGCGAAGGCGTTGTCATCGCCGTTCTTGATACGGGCGTTGACAATGAACACCGGGCACTCAACGACTTCGACGACATCGACGACGAACCCGACAGCGATGCAACCAGCTACAACGACCAGAAGTGGGTTGCCGGTTTTGATGCCACATCAACCGCCTCGAATCCAGACGGCTCCGTTGACCCTGATGACGGTCAAGGCCACGGTACTCACGTCGCAGCCACGGCACTCGGTACCGGGGGCTCTGAGCGCGTTCACACCGGAACCGGCATGGGGGCCTATCTTGTAGACATCAAGGTCCTGACCGATTCGGGAGGCACCAACTCTCAATCCTCTCTCAACGGCATACAATGGATGATCAACAACAAGAACACCGATTGGGGAAACAACGAATCCAGCCGCGGCATTGACGTAGCGTCGATGTCGTTCGGCTCCGTAGGTTCGCCGCTCAATCCCGACGATGAAGGCGACAACGGCTCGGGAGCCGAGGCGCGTTTGGTCAACGATGCTCGCGACGCAGGAATCGTGTGTGTGGTTGCCATGGGTAACGATGGAAACAAGCGCGTGCCTTCTCCAGCCAGCGCAGATGGCGCTATTTCAATCGGTTCCGTCAACGACCGAAATTCCGTCAACCGAACCGATGACATCGTCGCATCCTACTCAAATTTCGGACCAAGACTTGACGACGGTGACGACGACGAATGGGACGAACTGAAACCGGACCTGACCGCATTTGGCACCGGCATCATGTCGGCAACGGCCGCCACTGGCCCCTCCTTCCCCGGCCAACCCGAACGCCCCCTGGCCGACAACGGATACGACTCCAAAGACGGCACCAGCATGGCCACACCGGTGGTCTCAGGTGTGGTGGCGTTGTTGCTGCAGGCCGACGACACATTGGACCCCGAGGACATTCGAAACATCCTCCGTAATTCTTCAGAAGCCCGTGGGACTGCCTCGGAGCCGAGCGTTTCTGACCGATGGAACGACAAGTGGGGTTTCGGACTGGTTGACGCTTCATGCGCCCTCGACAAGGTGCTTGGCCGAGCCTGCACACCGCTTGAGGACAACGGGGGTGTAATCGTTGACCCTCCACCCGGGGATGACGGACTTGGTTACGATTTGGAGATGTCCTCTCCTGTGAATCAAACGCTCCACTTGGCCGGAAACACCCTTTCAGTCGAAGGAACAACCGATGTGAGTGAAGAAGATTACATCGAAGTCCAAGTCAAATTTGAGCAGTTTTACGATGATGGGGAGAGCACCGAACTAACCAATTGGCTTGGTGCGGACGGCACCGTCGAGGATTGGTACCTCGATATGACGGTGGACGATGATTGGGTGGACCCTGACGAGTCTTACACGCTCATCTATGCCCGTGCGCTCAATGAAAACGGGGAAGCGTCCACGATTGACCTCCGCATCGTCCGGTTTGCACGAATGGCTGTTTCCATCAGTGAACCCGCCCTTGGGACAGCCTTGGTCGGCTTTGTGGATTTCTCCGGCACAGCTGAAGGAACGGACCACGACCGCATTGAGTACAAAATCAACAACGGCGATTGGGTGCTCGGTGACTCGCTTACCTTCCAAGAAGAAGGGACACAAGATTGGTCATTCCGTTGGGATTCAACCGAAGTCGGGGACGGTTCGCACCGCATCAGCATTCGTATGGTGAACGCCAGCGAGGTTACCAGCGACGTGCTCAAACGCACCTACCAGGTGGACAACCTACCTGCAGCACCAGACTTCGCCTTTGCGGGCACCGTAGGCGTTTACGACGGTGGTCTACCGGTGAATTCAGCGGTGGCAGGCACCGTTCTTGAGGTGCGTTTTGGCTTGCGTAACATCGGGGATTTGGATGCTAACGAAGTGTACATCACGCTCGAGGGGGAGGGCAGTGCCTCCTCCACCTACCCCTCCGAGGGCAAGATCACCTCGCTTGAAGAGGGAGAAAGTGTCCAAGTCACGTTGTACTGGTGGGCAACCGAGGCGGGCATACACGAAGTAACACTGTCGCTTGACCCAACGCAACAGTACGAGGACCCCGACCGCAGCAACAACATCTACACGTTCTCGTTCCAAGTCGATGAACGCCCGCTCCAGCCCATGCTTCGCTTCTTAGCAGGCTCGGCGAGAACTCAGCCTGAAATTCCTACTCCCGCTACACCGTTTGACATCCAAATCCGCGTTGATAACCTCGGTCAAGGAGATGCCACCAGCCTCAACCTTGGTTTGGAGCGTTGGGTTGAGGGCATCGGTTGGGAGCGCCTCGATGAACAAGGCCTCAACCTTGTTCCGGGCTCCACCACCACGTCCGGCTACTCTTTTGCTCGCTTTGCTGATGTCGTGAACGAGGAGGGAACGGTTTCCTACCGTGCTGTCTTGAGTGGTTCTGGTGTTGAACTTGAACACAGCGAGTTAAGATTCAACGTGACCGTTGGCAATCTCTACATCGGCTCAAAGGTCAGCGTCTCGTTGTCCTCTGGGGAAACGCCAGTGGACTTTGTTGGCCTCGATGACGGCGGTTTGCTGTTCACCACCAAGGACGGTGAATTGCATGTTCGAACCGTGACTTCCACCCTCTCCATGCCTGGTGGCGTGGTGCTCGAGGAGGGCTGGGGCGGGGAGATGACGGCCTACCAGCGGGACGACGGCTTGGTGCAGGTTGCATGGACTCGGCGTTCGTTGAGCGCAGAGGGTTACTACCTCACGGACATCGCCATGACTTCAATTTCTGCTGCTGGAAAAACCACACCAAAGCACTACCACATGCAACCGTTGAAACTCTCGGAGGGCTCGTATTACGGCTTCTCCTTTGACCAACACGACGGCACCATGGTGCTCGCAGGTTACCACCGTGACCTCTCCACCAGCGGTTCTTGGCTCGACATCACCTCGTTGTTCGTGATTTCATCTCCCACGCCCGACAAAGGGAATTCATGGGCCAATCCGATCACCGTTCTTTCGGACATCGACATACGCCCCGGCGATGCACAGACCGTCGCTGTTGGTCTTGGAGATGAATACCTCCACATCGTGTATCAGGAGTACCGAGACGATGTGACCGGCATTGAACGGGTCGGGTTGATGTACACCCACGGGCCCTTGGCGGTCCCTTCCTGGAGTTTCCAATACTCCATCGGGGACGATGCAAAAAACCCACAACTCGAGGTCATTGCCGAGGACGACGAAGATCGCCTCGTGATCGCTTGGATTGAGGGTCAAGGCAAGGTTGCGGATATCGTCACCGCTACATCCAACGCTGTATGGTCCAATGAAGTCGTTCAGCGCTCCAATTCGCCTGGGGTGAACCATCTCTCCCTCGTTCTCCGGGACCAGGGTGTCTTCCTCTACCACGATGAAATCAACGTCTACGGCCCCGTTTCCCGAATGGGTTTGGTTGCGAGCCCCGACGGTGAGGCTGTCGCTGGCCTTTCCAACATGCTTTTCGAGGGTTACACATTTGGCATCGGCCAGATGGAAGGCGACACCATCGTTTGCACCGTAACACCCAGCGGTTCGTACAGTTTCAGCAAAGTCGTCTCGTTGGACGGGTCGGGTAGTACGGTGGACTCCCCGGGATTCCTTGACACACTTTTCGAATACCTTCCAGGTGGTTCAGATGAGGTGAAATTGCGAATCCTCGGCTTGAGTGTTTTGCTGTTTGTGGTCTTCCTCGGTTTCGTTGTCGTCATGGTACGGCGGTCGCACACCGAGCTTGAGGAGCTTGAAGCCCAGATGGAGCATGAACACGATGCGGTTGAATTGATGATCACGCCCGAGGAAGATCAGGGGCCTCTGTTGTCCATCGAGGACGAGGATGAAGAGGTCATGACTGTGAGCGAAACGGCGCTCGTGGTGGTTGAGGAAGAATCCTTGGCAGATGAACTGGAAAAGAAACTTGAGGAAGGCGAGGGCAACGCTCGTTTGGAGCGAAGGATGAAGCGCAAGCAACAACGAGAGATGCAGGAAATGGCCACCTCCCTTCAACAAGGCCTGCCTCCATTACCGCATCCTCTTCCTCACGCCAATCTTCCAGTGCCAACCCCTGCAGCACCGCTGCCGCTCCCCGATTTGAAACGAGATGCACAGTGTCCTTCCTGCCAAGCATCCTTCGCCATCAAAGACCTCATGATCAAACGCGTGGGTTGTCCGGTGTGCCAAACCAAATTTGACTTGTGAGGTGTATCCATGTGCGGCATCTTCGGTTACATCGGTCAAAAACAGGCCCTTCCCATCTTGGTTGAAGGTCTGCGTCGACTTGAGTACCGTGGCTACGATTCAACGGGGGTTGCGGTTCACGACGGTGAAGTCATTCACACGCACAAAACTGTAGGGAAGGTTGCTGACCTTCAAGCCGTGCTGCCCACTTCCGTCGCCGGTTCGATGGGCATTGCGCACACCCGTTGGGCTACTCACGGTGGCGTCACCCAGGTCAACACGCATCCACACCAATCACACGACGGACGCGTCCATTTGGTTCACAACGGGATCATTGAGAATTTTCGTTCACTTCGACAACATCTCTCGAGCAGAGGTATTGATTGCGTGAGCGAGACCGACTCCGAGGTTCTGGTCCAAATGATCGCCATCGAAAGGGCCTCTGGAGCGAGCCCGATTGATGCCGTCCAGCAAACCCTCAAACGCGTTCGGGGAACGTGGGGCTTGTGCATCATGTTTGAGGACGAAGAGATGTTGATTTGCGCCCGAAACGGCTCTCCCCTCATCATCGGCCAAGGCGAAGGCGAGATGTTTGTTTCAAGCGACCCACATCCACTGACCTCCCATACGCAACGTGTCGTGTATTTGGAAGATGGCGACGTTGCCGTAGTGACTCGTTCATCACTCAAGATGATGTCAACCAAAGGAGCGGTCGTTGAGCCGAACGTGACGGTCGTTGAGGATTCATGGGGCGAGGCGGAACTTGGTGATGCACCCCATTACATGTACAAGGAAATTTACGAGCAGCCCGACGCTTTACGTCAATGCATTACCGGGCGTGTTGATCGTGAAATGGGCATTGGCCGGCTTGGCGGCATGCGCCTTGCCCACGAGACCTTGGTTCAAGCGCCGCATGTCAGATTGCTCGGATGCGGTACGGCGTATTACGCTGCAGAAATCGGCCAAATGCTGATCGAGAAGATGGCGCGCATCCCTGCTGTCACCCATATATCAAGCGAATTTCGAAACAACGACCCCGTCATCAATCCTAAGGCGCTCTACCTCGCAGTCTCGCAATCCGGTGAGACCGCCGACACCATCTCTGCCGTGAAGGAAATCAAACTGAAAGGAGGGCAAGTGTTCGGTGTGGTCAACGTGGTTGGATCAACCATTGCGAGGCTCTGCGCACAAGGGGTTTACATTCACTCTGGACCTGAACAATCGGTTGCTTCAACCAAGGCATTCACCAACATGGTGGCAGCACTGGCGGTTTTTGCCACCCAACTCGGCCGCACTCGCCACCTCTCAAAGGAGCAAGGGCGTGAAGTGATCGAGCATTTGCTTCAAGCACCCCACCTCATGGAGACCTACTTTGAGGACGTGGGTCCCATACAGGAGGCCGTGGATTTGCTGTCTGAGGCAAGTTCGGTGCTCTACCTCGGCCGTGGGCTCTCTGCCTCGGTGGCCAAGGAAGGGGCGTTGAAACTCATGGAACTCGCCTACATTCCCTGTCTGGCCTATCCCGCAGGAGAAATGAAGCACGGGCCCATTGCCCTGCTGGAGGAAGGCAGTCCGGTCGTGGTGGTGGCGCCAAACGACCACCTCAAGGAAAAGACGCTTTCAGCCCTCCACGAGTGCAAGGCGCGTGGCGCAAAGATCATCCTGATTCACGAAGAGGGCGACTCCATCGCTTCCGAAGGCGATGTTTCGATCGCTGTGCCTGCAATTCATCCGTGGTTGTCCCCGCTTTTGACGGTTGTACCGCTGCAGTTGTTGGCTTACGAAACGGCTCTTCGGCTTGGTAGGGACGTAGACCGGCCTCGAAACTTGGCCAAGTCTGTCACGGTTGAGTGAATTCACAAAATCGTGAATCGCTGCTCATTCTCTTTCCAGTTGAACGGCTTGTAACCAAGAATATGGTTGGTGTGGCGCATTTTGACGATGCCCACTTTACGGGTGACATCGTCACCGTGGCGCTCCATGACGAGGTGAACCACGCCGTCTGAAAGGTAATCTTCAACACCGTATTCTCCAAACTGCTTGTGGTCATCACCCGTCATCTCGCAGATGAAGAAAGAGGTCAATTCAAGTCGCCGCACGGCTTCGAAGAGACGGAAAATTTCATCGCGAGGGTTTTCCATTTTGGTTAAGGTGAAGAATGCGCCGAGCGAGTCGAAGACCAACAACTCGAACCCAATGGATTGGCGGTAGGATGTCAGTTGCTTGATGAGCTGGCCCATCCAATCCACGCGGTTGCTCATACCTTGCTCATCGAGTTGAACCCGAAGATCAGCGAGGTCGATGATGGCGATGCGGTTTCGGACCCTCGGGTCGTCGACGTTCATGCCCATGTTGGCCATGTGGGAGCGAAGGGAGTCTTTCCCCTGCTCGAGGGTGACGTAAATTCCACTCGTCTCACCGTAAAGGACAGCGTTGTAGAGCATGGAAAAAGTCAGACTCGATTTCATCGCTCCGGATGCTCCTGCAACGATGCATATGTGGCCCTGTGGGATTCCACCCTGCATTTTTTCGTCCAATCCTTCAATGTGCGTGGGGATTCGTTCCATCTCCGACATTCGGCTCACTTATTGCTGGGTGTGCCTTCCAATTCTTCAATATCACCCTCGTTCATCTTGGGCGTAACGACCATGACCCGTTGGCCCGTGCTGATTGTATGGACGTCCGGTTGGCTTCCAATTCTCCACGTCGGTTCACGATGTTGGAGCCACTTTTTGCCAACCTTGTCCAGAAGGCCATCGCTGGGGTTGACGAAACGCCACCCAAAGGCCCCGTTGAACATCAAGTGTTGGTCATCTGTCAGCGGAAAGCGTCGGCCATCGCTGAGTTGTCAAACGACGTGGTGGTGGTCTCCGATACGATGCTGAGCGACCCCGACGACCACTCCTTGAGTCTTGGAAAACCACGAGACGAAGTCCATGCTGCAACCATGCTTCACCGCTTGAGCGGCCGCTACCACCAAGTTTGGACGGCCACAGGTATCCATTACAACGGCGCCTGGCATTTCTGGTGCGAATCCGCTGTCGTTGCCATCGATGAATTGACCGACGATGAGTTCGGAGCGCTTCTTTCCTCTCGCTCATGGGAGGGAAAGGCCGGCGGTTACGATTTGGCTGGGCCGATGGGAGAGCATGCACACTTGGTGGAGGGTCACGAAGCAACAGTGCTAGGCATCGCAGGCGAAGCGATGATGTTTCTCGAAACACTTGCCAGTGTTCAGTGAATCAAATCAAGGCTCGCAAGCCAAGTTCGTGTTTTTGCATGTCAACAACCACGTTGAGACCGGGAACCATCAACAACTTGTCTTCGGCATCGAGAGCAAACACACTCACCCGTGCATCGTCGGCCTTGTGCTTGAGTTCTCTTCTGCAGGCCATTTGGTGGCTTTCCATGTGAACGAGAGGGCGTAGGTCAACGATGGCGGTGTCCCCCTGAAGCACACGGTCAAGGAGTGCGTTGGTTGGTATTCGCTTCATCTCATCGGGAGCGATGTAACGAAGGGCTTTGTTTGGAGGCGGTACAGGGCGAGAAGGCACGAGTCCCATGTCGTGAAACGGCTCGCCATCAGGTGTGAGAGGGCCGGTCCAACCGAGAGGTGGTGCGCGAAATTCTGTGGGTCTCGATGCCATGACCGGTGCCGGATCGGGTATCGATTCCTCAGGTGAAGATTCAGTTGGTGGTTGTTGTTCAAGGGTCACGGGTGTCTGCTCTTCTGCGGGCTTTGGTGCTTGCCGTCGGTTCGGAGGTGTGTTCCCTTCCGGATCGGGTAGCCCAAAAAATTGCCACAAATTCCCCATGAATGTTCCCTCAGAAGTCCAAATCATCGAGCAATGATTGCAACTCTGAGGAGGCAGGGGTTGGAGGAGTTTGTGAAACTATGGGTTGTACGGGGGCTGGGGCGGGCTGATTCGCTGCAAGCCATTGCTCGCCGTAGTAATTCCACTGCTCCATCGTCCATCCTTGAGGAAGACCGGTCGCAGGAACCGGTGGGCCCGTGTTGGGGGGTTGGGCATCCATGGGCGGCATCTCCACCACGGAAGCGGAGGATGCCGCTGGCGTGGGTTCACTCACGGTTGCTGTTGCGGCTGGAGCGTAGGCCGGTGGTGATGCAAACGATGATTGTTCAAACATGCCGAGGTCAGCAGTTGACTGTGTGCCTTGTCGAGTGAAGAGCAGGAACACAACGAGGCCAACGATGACGATGGCAAGCAGGCCGATGATGGCCGTCATCGGGCCGCCAAGTGCCTCGCTGATGCTCTCAACGATACCTTCGACCGGAGCGGGTGCGACGATCACGGTGATGTCGGATTGGTGGAATTCCCCGTTGTCGTCGGTCACGGTTAATCTAAACGTCCACGTGCCCGCTGGAAGGTCCTCAACCGTCCATGTTGGTCCCGTGAAATCCACGTCACCTGACTTGCTGCCGTCAAGATCCCCGTCGAGGTGCGAGCTGTCCCAAGCGTAAACCAAGGTCTCGAGGTCACCTTCGGTTTCAATGGAGTTGAGGCCACTAAGGGTGAGGTTGTCGCCTTCCATCAGGTTGTCAAGGGCTGTAATTTCGGAAATCACTGCGAACGGTGGAACGTTTTTGACTGAGATGTTTTTTGTTTCAACCGCAGTGGCTCCGTCATCATCCGTCACGGTGACCGTGATCATTCGGATGCCGGGTGTGTTCCACAGCGGCTGGGCATAGGTGCCGTTTGCTTCGCAATCGTTGTCGCTCTGGCCGTCACGGTCCAAATCTGTGGTTGCGTCGAAGTCCCAGCAGACCGTCAACGAGTCCCGGTCAGAGGCGGTGTCTTCCACGGCCACCGTGAGGTTGAGCAACGTGTCGTCCTCAGAGACGCTGATGATGGGTTGGGTGAGGTACAGACCAGTCCAAGCGATGGTCGGCGCAATGTTGTGAACCATCACGTAGGCTTCGAGTGTGTCGGAGGATGCCCCGTCGTCGTCGATCGCTCTGACCTGAAGCGTATGTGGTCCGGCGGTGGTCCATGCCACTTGCTCGGATGAGGAAACGCCCGTGCTGGTGATTGTCCAGTTGGCATCCGCAGTAGAGTGGTGCCACTCGATGAGGACGGTGCCTTTGTCGTTGTTTGAATCAACGGCGGTCACGCGTATGTTGGCCACTTCGTCTTCGAACATGTGCCAAGTTCCGTTTTCGTCTGGAAGCATCTGTTCCCCACCTTTCCACAATTGTGGGGGGGAAAGTGTTGGGGCGATGTTAAGCACATCGATGGAACTGAGGATCGTGGTGGTATCACCGTCGTCGTCAGTCGCCACGGCAGTGATTGGTACTGGGCCTTCCACGGCGGGTGTAATGGTGCATGTTGGTTGCGTGAGCCCCTCTGCACATTCAAGGCCCGGCCATGAAATTGACACTTGCTGGCCAGAGGGTGAAGAGGTGTCGATGTCCACAATATCCACGGCTTCAATGGTGACCGGTTGTTCAACGAAAACGGATTCAACATGGCTGAGATTAAAGTTCGGTGCTCGATTCAACACCACCACCTGGACAATTAATTCGTCCGTGTCAAGTTCCTCATCAACAACGAGCACCTTCACGTTCCACGACCCGCTGTTTGACCAATTCCATTGTGTCCAGCAGTCTGGTGCTTCGATGCGCTCGTATGCGTCACCTGCTCGGTCTTGGATTTGGAACTCGCAGTCAACATCGCCGCCGTCGATATCGAAACTTGCTGAGGCGTTGAGTGTGACGTTTTCAAACGTGTATTTTCCCTCATCCACCACGAGCGAAGCGGTCGGTGCTCGCCCGATAAAAATGGAGAGCGAAGCCTGGTTGTTGCTTCGGTTCGCATCCGCCGTGACGTTCTCATCGGGGTCCACCGTGAAGGTCATGCTGGCGGTTCCGATGGTGGCGTTGTTGGGGACTGTCCAATCGATCAGCACTCTGTTTTCAGCGTAGGGTTGGATGGGAGGGACCGCTGCTCTCGTCTGGGTGCCATCTGGAGCATTGACTTCCATCGTGGTGGCAGGGGCGGTGAGCACGCCTCGGTTCTGGGCGGGCAACGAGAAACTGAGGGTGTCTCCCGGCAGAGCGTTGTACCCAATGGATGCACTCAGGGTGGTGGTGACTCCCGACCGTGTGCGTTCAACAATAACGGAGTTGGCCTGAGCAACGAGGTCAATGCCAACCACGCTGAGGTCTTGAACGACCGTGGTGGCGCCAACGATTTTGTTGAGTGGGTCGTAAACGACCACGCCGTTGCTCGTGTGGTCGTCACTGCTCGGCGTGTCGTCAACTTCGTCGGAGACGTTGAGTGGAACCTGCGCCATTCCGTTGTTGTCGGTGGTCGGATTGTGAATGGTGTCTGCGATTTCGTACCTCAGTTGCAGGTTGGTGTTTTTCACCGGGATGGAGGGTGAACCGGCCACGGCGTAGTTGATGCTGATTTGCTCTGTTGAGTCGGGAAGTGTGGCCGAGTAAGCAGTGTAGACGCCCAGTTGCGAGTTTCGTCCGCCCGGTGAAGAGCCGGCAACGACGTTGTTGGAATCCGCAGGATTGTACGTTTTCAGAATCCAATCAATGGTGAAGCCTGCGGGGTTGACGATTCGATTCCACACGCTGCCTCGTACAGCGGGGCAGTACCAGTTGAACCCAAGATTCACGCCAGTGGCGTTCCATTCTGCGATTTTGTAAGCATCGTTGCACGCCGTGTATTGAGGCGAAGCGCCGTCTTCTGACGGGGCCTCGTTCTTGATGACCTGCCATGAGTTGTTCTCATCCTCTTGAGAGTCAAATTCGCTTGGGTCAAAGTAATCCGAGGTGCCGCTGACCTCCGTCTCAGCTTCAAATTCCATCCACCATTGGTCCCCGTTTCTCATCGGGAAATCATGGCGCTCTTTCGCTGGCGTGTAGGTGTTGTCAAAGGTGACGATGCCGAGGGTTTGTTCCAAGAATCCGAGATTGAAAGGACGGAATTTGACATCCAGCGTGAAGTCACTGGTGACGGTGGCGAGGTCGCGGGCCCGGAGAATGTCTACTCCTTCATAATCGATGTTGAGACGGCCTGAGACACCTTCCAAGGTTGCACCGCTGTTTCCGGAGGTAAAACTGCCAACGATTTCTATCTCGTATGCCAAAATCGTGTCGCCGTTGGTATCGGTTTCGTAGAAAATATCGGTGACTTCGTTCACGGTGTCCCCAGTGAGTGTGTTCAGCGAGGCGGACACGTTGGCTTGAGCCAGCAGTTGTGCGACATCGAATTTGGTTTCATAGACCCACTTATCACCGATTCTGTAGGTGGGCACATCCACCACGCCAATGGCCCCTTGCTGGGTTGACATGGTGGTCTCGCTTGCTTGCAACACGGAGGGTGATTCTATCATCGGGACAGTGGACGAAAGCGCAAACACAGCGACGAGCAAGACGGCACGCATGGCAGTTCGGTCCATGGGGAAGCCTGCGTGTCCTGCTACAAAAGAGAATGTCCTTCACCCTCACGATTGGCTGTCCAACCACTGCTGTCCGTAGTGCACCCATTGCTCCATGGTCCAACCCTCCGGAAGGCCGGTGGGCGGGAGTGGTGGACCCTGTGTTGGGGCAACGGGGGCTTGTTGCAAGGACTGTTGGAAGAGGTAGTCCGGAGGTGGGCCCTCGGGCCGTCGTCGTGCGATGGTTGCCTCTCGTTCCTCAAGCGCATCACCTGCCATAGCGCCGGTGACTTCGTCCCAAATGTCCCGCTCGTTTGGCCGGGATTTGCGACGTGAAATCAACACCAGGAGAAGCAGGATGGCAGCGAGCAGGCCGAGTTGTGCCAGTGGATTGGCCTCTTCCCCTGCGAGGGCTGCGCCGAGGTTCTCCAGTGCTGTTCGGTCGGCTGGAGCAACGGTGAACGTCACGATTTTTGTTCCAGGTCGTTCTGGATCTTCGTCCCACGCAATGACTTTGACGGATTGGAGTCCGTCTTTGCGGAACACATGTTCAACGGTTTTTCCAATCAAATCAGCGTCGTTATCGAGAATGCCGTCTTCGTTGCTGTCGTCGTAAATATCAAGATCCCAAACCACGGTCAGGTCGTCCACGTCGTTGAGCGCGTCAAGGGTGAGGCTGGCATCGAGCGTACATTTCTGATAGGCCGTGCAGGTGAAGGCGGTGGTCCGGACGATGGGCGGTGTGTTCAACACCATCACCTCGAGGACTTCGCTGGCAACGGCTCCGTCGTTGTCGGTCACGTGGTACACGAGTTTGTGCGTGCCACTTCGGTTCCAAGAGATGGTCAAATTGTCTCCAACAACATCACAGTCGCTGTCGGCGCTTCCAAAATCATCTGAATCCATGCTTGGGTCAATGTCCCAGCACTTGACGAGCGAGTCAATGTCTGAAGGCGTGTCCGAGGAGGAACCAGAAACGGTGATTGATTGACCTTCAGCCACCGGGAGCACCGAGGCAAGCGGTTCAATGACGGGCGGGACGTTGCTCACCGTCACCCATCGCTCCTCAACGCCGCTTGAGGCTCCATCGGTGTCGGAAACCTCCAAACGCATCTTGTGCAGGCCGGCCTCCTGCCAAACCATTTCGAACTCGGATGTGCGCCCGTCGAAGACACGCATCAGCGAAGGTTGAGCATCGTCTGGCCACCAGGTGTGCGTGAGTGACTCAATGTCGTCCACAGAGTCTTGTGCTTGTCCGCGAACCGTGACGTACTGGTCTTCATCGACATGCCATGTGTTTTGCGCATCCATCAAGATAGGTCCGTCAGCATCCACCATCTGCATGTTGATGCTGTGGGGTCGGATGTTCGTGAAGCGGACATCAAAGGTAGCGGTCGCGACACTGTTATCGTCGTCGGTGCCGACGGCGGTGAAGGTCTTCCAACCCTCTGTGAGGGCCGTGGTGGTGCACACTTTGGTGTAGTACCCTTCTTTGCAATTCGCTCCTGGCCAGTGGATGTCGACCACGCCAGGCCAGACTTTTTCGGAATCGGAATCGTTAGCATAGGCATACAGGGTGATGGGGTACCCGACTTTGGCTTCGGTGCGTGCACTGCGGATTTCAATCTCCGGTGCTCGATTTTCCACCACGACCTCCAAGGTCATGTTGGCGGTATCTCGCTCTTCGTCCTCAACCGTGATCACCACGGGGTAAGTGCCGTCGTCAATCCATGAATAATTCAGCATGCAGGAGGGGGCAAGGATACGCTCCCACGACCACGCCCTCGTTCCATCGTCGAACGGTATCCAAAATTCGCACTCAACCTCGCCTCCGTCTTCGTCAAAACTTTCTGAGGCATCCATCAAGATGATTTCATTGGTTAATCCTGTAGCGTTGTCCGCTTGTGGAGAGGGGACCCGTCCCACGAACAAGTCAATGATGGCGAGGTTGTTTGCCGGGTTGGCATCAGCGGTGTTGAGACCGTTTGTATCGGCCTCCCATCGCAGTTCAAGGTTGCCAATATCGGCATCGGAGGGAACGGTCCAGTTGACGTCGACTTTGAACACCTCGTACGTTTCAAGCGCAGGTAACGAGAGACTGGTGGAGTCTCCGTTCGGCAACGTGACGACCGCATCGGTGGGGGTTGATGTCGTGATGCCTCGGTTGTTGAACGAGACTTCAATATCGAGCTCATCACCCGGAAGCACGTTGTAGCCGGACAGCGCATTGAGGGGCGTCACCTCGCCGCTCCGATTTCGGAGAATCACGGCGGCTTCCTCGTCGGCAAAGACATCCAGTCCAACGAGATACTGGTCGAGCGTAACGGTGGCTGCTCCCACATAATTGCCGGCTCTGGCCACCAATCCGTGACTGGCGTAATCGAGTTGAGTTGCCGAGGAATCCAATGCGTCACCGATGTCGATCGTTGTCCATGCACTTCCGTTCGCAGCCGTTGTGAGGCTGTTG
>Ga0181568_10002543_pt1 | contig 16599 bp, 11 predicted proteins | sample 101ome_20_FD_133758 | JGI IMG/M metagenome (GOLD analysis project Ga0181568, IMG submission 133758) | Coastal salt marsh microbial communities from the Groves Creek Marsh, Skidaway Island, Georgia - 101404AT metaG (megahit assembly) | ecosystem: Environmental > Aquatic > Marine > Intertidal... | reverse complement strand
TAATCGAGCGGCGACATCACGAACCCATGAGCCATCACAAACGTCGGAAACTCACCTGCAGCCGGCGTTACCCCATCGTCCTCGGCGGGATACCAAACCACGCATGGGATTTCACGATCGCCTCGGTCGGCATCAATGAACAACCACTCGGTTTGGCCTACTTCCTGGCCGAAAAGCCGCACACACAGCAGCAGTAAACATCCATTCAATAGGTGCTTCATAAGGCCAAAGTAATCCGATTTTCGACCTGTCACGAACTATTTTTGACATGAATTCAAAGCGCTATGTCACAGCCAAATCCTGAGGTCTCCGATTATTTCTTGAACGGCTGCGGCCGCTGCGCGCTCGGCGGAACGCCTGAATGCCGCGTTCATTTGTGGCCAGAGGCCTTGGCCAAATTGCGCGCGATCGCTCTCGAATCAGGGCTCTCAGAAGTGCGCAAATGGGGTGTTCCGTGCTACGTCAATGAAAAGGGGAAGAACATCGCCCTGCTTGGTGCGTTCAAGGGACACTGCCTGATCGGCTTCTTCAAGGGGGCGTTGCTTTCCGACCCGAATGGGGTTTTAGAGTCACCCGGGAGCAACAGCCAATCCACTCGCCAAATGCGATTCACCGATGGCGCTTCCGTTGAAGCGGCTGCGGATCAGGTGAGGCAATTTTTGCAAGCGGCTATTGAAGTGGAGGTTGCGGGCAAGAATGTGGAATTCAAAAAGGCCGATGAATACGACATTCCTGAAGAATTTCAGGACGTGCTTGCCAACGACCCTGGTTTTGCAACGGCTTTCGAATCATTGACCCCGGGTCGCCGACGTGCTTACTTGATGCATTTTGGGCAGCCCAAGAAGGCAGAAACCCGGCGTGCACGCATCGAAAAAGCACGGAACGACATCTTCAATGGCATCGGTTTGAACGACCGGTACCAAGCCAAAATGAGGAAGAAAACCTAGCTTTCGGCATAGACACCCGCCAATCTGCTGTACCTTTTGCCCTGTAAGAACCACACAACACCTGAAATGACTGGTGGGTTCCAAACCCCATTCCATGCGTATTTCTACCCTCCTTTCTGTATTGCTTGTTGCACAAACCGTTGCGGCCCAAGTTGATTTCCCTTTTGATTTTGAAACCGAAAGTTCAACTCCGGTTTTTACAGATTTCGAAATGGCGGAAACAACCGTCGTTCCCAACCCAAATCCCAACGAAAACAACCCTAGCGCCACCGTCGCTCAAATGATCCGACAGCCAGGGGGTGAAATTTGGGCCGGCAGCATCATCACATTGCCTGGTTACTTAGACTTAAGCGAGGTTGGGGCCATTCGCATGAAAGTGCATTCGCCACTCGCAGGATCGGTTATGAAGGTCAAATTGGAAGGTCAAGGCGTCACAGAACTGGACGCCATCACCACGGTTGGAAATGATTGGGAGGAGTTGGAGTGGGATTTCACCGGTTTGCCTTCCGGAGTGTTCAATCAAGTGGCCTTCATGCTGGATTTCGGGTTGTATGGCGACGGGACGGTATTCTCAACTTTTTATTTCGACGATGTGGAATTGTTTGATGGCGCGGGGGATTTGATTCAGGTGGACCTTCCAATTACCCACGAAGACCCCAACACCCACTACCAAACCACCTCGTTTGCTGGAAATTTTTCAGAAACGTCATTGGATCCCACAGATGAAACCAACAAGGTTACCAAGGTTACGAAGCATTGGTTGGCGCTCGATTATTCCGGAACCACCGTCAGCACGCCTTTGGGTTTGGCGACTCCCATCGGATTTGAGCCCGGTTACACCACGATCAGTGTCGATGTTTACGCACCAACAGCCAATGTGGCGGTTCGACTAAAAGCCGAGGAATATGGCGACATGAGCCACAGCGTAGAAACTCAGCTCAACACCGGTGCCGCGTACGAATGGCAAACCTTAACCTTCGATTTTACCCAACCCGTTCCCGGCACCCAGACCATCAATTACGATTGGAACTACCGCATCCTTTCCCTCTTTTTCGACTTTGGAAACCCCGGGTACCTCAGCGGTTCGACTTCGTACTATTATGACAATGTCGTATTCAACGGCAATCCGTCCTCTATAGCAAACATCGACCGGAGCGACGCTTGGTTGTATCCAAACCATGGAGTACCTGGTCAGGTCGTTCACATCCAAACCCCTACCGAGGGTTGGCAGCCGATGGATTTAATTGGAGCACAAGGCAACTTGATTCAACGTACTTGGGTGCGATCGGGTGCCGCTGTGAGTGTGCCAAACTTGTCTAGGGGAACGTATTTATTCCGACTGGGAACGGGTGCGGAAGCCCGAATTCAGCGGTTCATCGTTCAATAATTCCCGCGGTTTTTTAGGGCACTTTATGGCCCCAACTCGCCTCAGTGAGCGCGAACCAATCCAACGTGTCCAATTGAATGCGATGCGCCGCCGCAAGTTCCTGTATGCGATTGGGTTGGGTGGTGCCGATGACCGGGATAATGCCAGACGGATGTCGATGCAGCCACGCCAAAACCAATTGGGCTGTGGTGCATTCGTATTGTTCTGACAGCCGTTCCAGCACGGGTTTGAGCCTCTGTGCCTCAGGCGAGTTTTGAAACACCGATCCAAGTGGCGACCAAGCCATGCCTCCCGTGTTTTTGGTTTGCATCGCATCCAATGTCCCGTCCAACATCGGAGCGGTGTGGGTCAAGGAACATTCTATTTGATTCCAAGCGGGAGGGGTAATGGCTGCGAGCCGATCCATTTGGGGCGCCGTGAAATTGGACACCCCCCACTCCCGAATCTTTCCCTCCGACTTCAATTGCTCCAGTGCACCAATCGCCTCTTCGGCGTCCAAAAGCGGGCTCGGGCGATGCAATAAAAAGATGTCGATGTAATCCGTGCGCAAGTAGCGCAAGCTGTTCTCCGCAGATTGCCGAATGTGGGCGGCGCTGTAGTCATAGTGCTTTACCTGGGCGGGGTTGTTGCCCTCGGGATAGCGAATTCCACACTTCGTAATGAAAACCACCGCTGAGCGGTCCACGCTAGATTCCACGAATCCCGCGCCGAAATCGGCCTCCGTGGTGTATCCACCATAAATGTCTGCGTGATCAAAGGTGTGAATGCCGGCTTCGAGGGCAGCGTGGATGTTCGTCGCGAATCCTTTCGCGTCAAGTCGTGCGCCCCATGCGCCCCATTTCATGGTTCCAGCGATGATGGGAGAAAGCTTCATTTCATGAGAGGTTCTAAGGATTTTAAAACCGATGCAAACCTGGACCGGCTCCATTTTTTGATCGGAAACGCTTCAACCCCAACACCAGCGGCGACAACTTGCCGGGACCAAAAGAACTGATCCGCGATGTGGGGAATGATGGCTTGTGGAAGTTGGCAGCGCAGCGCGCTGTGTGTGGTGCCCGATCCTCCGTGGTGAATGGCTGCTTGAATGCGAGGAAACAACCCGTCAAAAGGAACATCATCAACCACGTACACATGTGATGGCACCTCGTCCGGTGGCTCAAGTCCGCCCCAAGAACAATTCAAGATCACCCCTACTCCTGCCGTTTCACACGCGGCCATTACGTCCGCGGCAACTTGCTTGGGTTGTGCATTCACCATGCTGCCGAATCCCACATACACTGTTCGTGGGTGTTGCTCCAAAAAGGATTTCAGCGCGGGTTCCAAACCCTCTTGCCGCACTTTATCACGCTCTCGAAAGTGCGAAATCGATGCTTGCTCCGGCCATTCAACAGGCCGTGGAAACAGCCTCTCAGCGTACGCATATTCCACGTTCAGGGTGTTTCGGAAAAAGGAAGAAACCTCAGCTGGGCGCACCTTCCATCCTTTCTTCTTGATGAACGACTTGCCGTATCCGAGAATGCTCTTGTGCACGAGCGCATATTCAGCAAACCGATACGTCAACCGATTCCACCAAGGGGCTCTTGGCTTCCCAAAGGCAATGTGTGGATGCGCACCTGTCGGATGGACCAAACAAGGCATTGGGCTCAACATGCGGACTTTCCCGCCCATTCGAAGCGCCCACAACACTGGGTAGATGCATTTGATGTGAAAAATCACCTCGTCCGGCTGAAAGTCGCGAACCGCTCGCTCTTGATCCAGAATCAACCGCTCTTGTATGGGTTTGATGCTCGACATCAGCCGCAAAACCGCTCCGAGGCGGGTCCATGCCGGTCCCACTTGGCCCATGATGCGACGAATGTCCGGTCCTTGAATCAGGTCAATGAGCGCTTTGTCTTGAGGATAGAACGCGTCGCTGACTTCGCGAGCCAACCCTTCGAATTGGACGGGAAAACAAAAGGCCACTTCATGACCTTGATTTTGCAATTCTGCGCCCAAAGCCAGAAACGGCTCCATGTCCCCTCGGCTTCCAATCGACATCAACAACGTGCGCATGACCAAATGTGCAAACCATTCACCCCGCTACCAAATAAAAAAGGGGCTCGGGGCCCCTTTCTTTTTATGTCGGTTACAGATCAAGCACGGTCCAGGTCCATCACCTTGGCCCAGGCCTTCACAAAATCATTTATGAATCGATCTTGACCATCTGCACACCCATACACTTCAGCGATGGCGCGCAATTCGGTGTTGGACCCAAAAATCAAATCCGAACGAGACGCGGTCCATTTTGCCTCTCCTGTGTTGCGGTCACTGCCTTGGAATCCTTCCGACACGGGGTCGATGGCTTTCCACGTCGTGTTGAGGTCGAGCAGATTGACAAAAAAGTCATTGGTCAACTCACCAGGTCGGTCGGTAAATACACCGTGCATGGAGCCGTCGTAATTCGTTCCCAAGACGCGCATGCCGCCAACAAGTGCCGTCATTTCCGGAGCCGTCAACGTCATCAACTGCGCCTTATCGATCAACATTTCTTCCGTGCTGGCGGTAGCGCCCGCTTTTTTGTAGTTTCTGAATCCGTCCGCACGGGGTTCGAGCACAGAGAATGACTCAACATCCGTTTGTGCTTCAGCAGCGTCACCTCGTCCGCTAGCAAATGGAACAGACACCGTGTGACCCGCATTGGAGGCGGCCTTCTCAATGGCCACATTGCCACCCAATACAATCAAATCCGCCATGGAAACCTGTGTTCCACCCGCTGCATTGAATTCCTTTTGGATTCCTTCTAAAGCGTCCAAAACGCGGCCCAACTGCGTGGGGTTGTTCACCTCCCAGTAACGCTGAGGGGCCAAACGCACGCGAGCGCCGTTCGCGCCTCCGCGCTTATCGCTACCGCGGAATGTTGAGGCAGACGCCCAAGCCGTGGACACCAATTCTGACACGGTCAATCCAGAGCTGAGGACTTTCGCCTTCAAAGTTGATACGTCCGAATCGCTTAAGACGGCTCCAACAGGAATTGGGTCTTGCCAAATCAACTCCTCACTGGGCACTTCCGGGCCCAGGTAGCGGCCGATTGGTCCCATGTCGCGATGCGTCAATTTGAACCAAGCTCGTGCAAACGCATCCGCAAATTCATCCGGGTTTTCGTGGAATCGCTTCGAAATCACAGCGTATTTGGGATCCATGCGCAGCGCCAGATCCGTCGTCAACATAATTGGGGTGTGGCTTTTTGAAGCGTCGTGTGCATCCGGAACCGATCCTTCTCCTCCGCCATTCTTAGGCTTCCACTGTTGAGCGCCCGCTGGACTTTTGGTCAATTCCCATTCAAAACCGAATAGGTTCTCAAAGTAGTTGTTGCTCCATTGGATTGGGGTTGTGGTCCAGGCACCTTCAAGCCCGCTGGTGATGGTGTCGCCTCCAGCGCCTGTGCCGAACGTGTTCTTCCAGCCCATGCTTTGCTCCTCAATGCTCGCGCCTGCCGGTTCTGCGCCCACGTATTTTTCAGGGTCAGCCGCACCGTGTGTCTTGCCAAAAGTGTGCCCCCCCGCAATCAACGCCACTGTTTCTTCGTCGTTCATCGCCATGCGACCGAAGGTCTCACGGATGTCACGCGCCGCAGCAATGGGGTCAGGGTTCCCATTCGGACCTTCCGGATTGACGTAAATCAATCCCATTTGGACCGCCGCAAGCGGATTCTCCAGGTCTCGATCACCCGTGTAGCGATTGTCCGCCAACCACTCGCCTTCAGATCCCCAGTAAATGTCTTCTTCCGGTTCCCAAACGTCCGCGCGTCCACCACCAAATCCAAATGTCTTAAAGCCCATGGATTCCAGTGCACAGTTGCCCGCCAGGATCATCAAATCCGCCCAAGAAATCTTTTTGCCGTACTTCTGCTTGATGGGCCACAACAGCAAACGCGCCTTGTCCAAGTTGGCGTTATCCGGCCAGCTGTTCAATGGGGCAAAACGCTGGGTTCCGGCACCCGCTCCACCCCGGCCGTCAGCAATTCGGTAGGTGCCTGCGCTGTGCCAAGCCATGCGAATGAAGAACGGTCCGTAATGGCCATAGTCCGCGGGCCACCAGTCTTGCGAATGGGTCATCACGCGGTTGATGTCTTCCTTCAAAGCCGCGTAGTCGAGCGATTCGAATTCCTTTTTGTAGTCAAAATCAGCGCCCATCGGATTGGACAATTCCGAGTGCTGGCGCAGGATGCTCAAGTTCAGTTGGTTCGGCCACCAATCGGTGTTTCGAGTCCCTCCTCCGGCAGTCTGCTTCATGGCTCCGCCTAAAAACGGGCACTTGCTTTCGCTGTTCACGTTGTACGTGTTTTTTGCGTTGCCATGTGGGTTTTCGTTGCTCATTTATGATCAGGTTTTATGTGCTTTGATTCGCGCCTGAGCGCTTGTGATTTGGATAAACAAAATTACAGACCACGGGTTCAAATAATCAAGGTTTTTGTGGTTAGTTCACTTCAATTCAGGGACATTGTTTTGAATCGAATTTCCGAGTAAGCTTCCGCTTCGAATAAGACCCCAATATGGCCCGGCTGCAAAGCGACGCAATCGGAATACGCCGCAAACCCTGGGTGAATCAATTTTGGCATCAACCACCCCCCTCCAACATCCATCCACAACGATAAGTTTCGTCGCTCCCATTCATCGTTTGGGCCTACATACACCAAGGTGTCACCCCTTGCGCATAGCACACTTCCTTGGCAAACGGGTGAAACCAATTGGTCGTCCACATAAATCGAATCCCAATGGACTCCGCCATCGTTGCTTTCCGCAATCAGGCGGCGGCGAATTGCTCCGTCCTGTATGCGGATGTTGAGTTGTAACAATCCATCTGTGCGTTCAACAGCCATCGCTTCGTTTGAGGACGGGTAGGCGACATTTTCACTTCGCTCCCAAGTTTGGCCATGATCATCGGAATAAAACCCAACGCTCCGGTAGTCTGCAAATTCAGATTGAGGCGGTCCGGAACTGTGGTTTGCCGCCACATATATGCGCCCTGCGTGGGCTGGATGCTTAAGTTGGATTGCGTGTCCGGGTGTGAACGCGAGGGTTCGTTCGTCCATTTCCGGGCGGTCGGATTGCGCGTCGAAGTGAATGAAGTGGCTGATGTTTTCTGGTGTTGTCCAGGTTTGACCGTGGTCTGTTGACGTGATAAACCACCCTTGTCTCCTGCCTTGGCCTGAACGCACCTCCCATTCAGAAGCCGTTCCTGTATTGTAAAAGAGCATCAAAACACCGTCAGGATGGTGGAGGTTTGATTCATCCCAAACCGGCGCTGGATTTCCTGCCTGCAAATCCCCCCGGTCTGCAACAACCTTCAAAGGCGACCACGTCGTCCCACCATTCTCGCTCCGACGCATGACAATGTCTACATTTCCAAAGTCGTTGCAGCCTTCTTTCCGGCCCTCACAAAAGGCGAACACCTCCCGACCGTCCTTGCTCACCAAGGCCGGGATCCGAAAACACTCATACCCCGCATCACCTGATGTGAACAGCACTTCATCAACCGTGTCTCCTTGACCAAATGCGAAGCAAAGGGCCCACGACGCAACGGCCCCGAAAAGCCAACACTTCAACGCAGCACCATTTTTCGCGTTCCTAAGATGTTTCCAGACGCTGAAATCAAGCGGACAATGTACGTGCCTGAAACAAAGCCTTGGGTGTTGACGTGACCTGACGCCGAGCCGTCTTCCTGTGACCAGGGGTGAATGTTGAATGAGCCCTCCTGCCCGCTCATCGAGGTGAGCACCAATTTCTGTGGTCGATCTTCTCCTGTCGCGTCCCAAGAAAAGGCTAGCTGACCCGCGCTGTCTTGATAGGCCTTGAAGGGGCTTTTTGCAGGAATAGATTCCATTGAAAGAGACTGGTTCCAAGTGTCGAACAAATCTTGTAGCTCTGTGATGGGCTCGACCCCCTCCGGTGTGATAGAAACATTAAGGTCCAAGGTGAGGTTGTTTGGGTCGTCTCCAGGGTAAGCAACCCGGATAAACGCGCTTTGGGAGCTGACACCCTCTTTTAAGCAACGTGAATCTGCGCCCGGCACATTCGCGCCTTGCAAAGCGGCCATCAAACGCTCGGCAAGCGAACCCTCGGTGGAATTAAAACCTTCCTCCATGGCGGGCAAAATGGTCTCGTCCAAAAGGATGTTGCCTTGAATGGCGTAGTTCTCACCCACAATGTGGCCGTGATAGTCCATGCATGCCGATCCTGTAAAGGCTCCCGCACGCGGAACCCCAGTAATTAAATCCGCCGCGCCATATTGCCGCAGGCCTGGGTTTGATTGCACGTCGTTATTTTCCAGCCACTCCATGAGTTCATCGGGACTCAGGCCGTTGGTAAACTGCTCGTGTGCGTTGTTTTGATTTGCCGGAATCCAGTAGCTCTGGGTGTGTACCGCGCCGTGATCGGGAATCACGTCTGAAATGATGATGGCACCTCCTGCGATATCTGAATCATCCAGGCACGTTGCGCCAGCTGAACCAACCTGACCTGTGCTGACATCAACCGCGACAATGCTGAATGTGTCTTGGCCATGCGACACCTGGGTTGTTGCCAAAAAAAACAGCGCCGACATGCCGGCGCTGATGAGTTTTTTGTTTGAGTTCATAACGTGCTCAAAGCAGGTTAATTCGTTGGGCAAGCGTGTCTTTATAGCTGCCTCCAACTGGGATTTCCTTTTCCATGCCTGAAATGGTAATCATCGAATACTTGATGCTTTCAATGGCCTCAATATTCACGATGTAGCTGCGATGGACCCGCATGAAGTCTGGGCTGCTCAATTTCGCTTCAACATCCTTCATGGTGGAGTGAATGGTGTAGCTCTCGTTGGTAGTGTGAACGACCACATAGTCTTTCAGGGCTTCCACAAACAGCAAATCTTCGTTCTTCACCCGAATCAACCGGCTGCGGTTCTTGACGAAAATGATGTCCGAATCCTCCTTGTGCTCCGCCAAGCTGCGCAAGAAGTCCGTTTCTTGCCGCATTTCCTGTTCCTTGCCGTGTTTGTGCAGGGCCATTTCGATGGCTGTTTGGATGTCTACATCCTTGAACGGCTTCAAGATGTAGCCGTGTGGTTCTGCCATCTTTGCCTCATTCAGCGTGTTTTCGTCTGCATAGGCCGTCAAGAAAACCACCGGAATATCCATGTTGCGCTTGATCTCTTCCGCTGCAGCAATGCCGTTCATATCGCCTTTGATCATAATGTCCATCAAGGCAAGGTCTGGCTTGTGCTTCATAGCCATTGAAATCGCGTCTTCGCCATTGTCAGCGGAGGCGACTACGTTGTATCCTAGGTTTCCGAGGCAACGCTCGATGTCTTTGCGGACGATGCTTTCGTCTTCGGTTACGAGAATATTGATGGGCATGTGCAAGTGGTTCTAATCGGTCAACGGGGTAAATCTAACCAAAAATGATGCCCCGTGTTCTGTTTCTAACGCGTTATTAGTGAGTTTGTTATCCACAAGCAACTTTCCATCCAATTGATCGGTAAGCGCTTGAACCAAGTACACACCCAGGCTTTCGTTGGTTTCGAAGTCAAAATTATCAGGCAGCCCAACCCCGTTATCCGCCACCTCAATCTCCAGCTCCTCTCCTTTCTGTTCAACGCGCAGCAATATTTTCCCTGTTTCTCTTCCTTTAAAAGCGTATTTCAAACAATTGGAAACCAGCTCATTAACGATTAGTCCACACGGAATGGCTTGTTTTAAATTGATGTGAATGTCATCCAGTTGGCTCACCAGTTCCACCCGGCTGGAGATATTCGAATAACTGTGGATCAGGTTTTGAGTCAAACGCTCGAGGTAATCCGAAAATCCAATGGAGCTGAAATCCGAGTTTCGGTAGAGGCTCTCGTGAATGAAGCTCATGGTTGAAATTCGGTTTTGACTTTCTTCCAAAACTTCAAGCATTTTCGAGTCATCCACGAACCGCCGCTGCAAATTGAGCATGCTCGATATCACTTGGAGGTTGTTTTTGACCCGATGGTGCACTTCTTGAAGGAGGATTTCTTTTTCCTTCAGCGCCTCCCGAATTTGGTTGTCGATTTCCTTCCGTTCTGTGATGTCGTAGGCAATGCAGCTCAATTCCTCTGTGCCTTCATCATACACGACGGGGTTGACGAAAAGCTGGTACCAAACCACCTCACCCGACTGGTTGACGAGCGGAAGTTCGAACTGCTGTTGGACCCCTTGGGCTGCGCGTACAAACAGTTGAAATTGTCCTTTATAGAACTCCGTTGATGTGAATTCCTTCAACAAATCAATGATGGGAGAGCCTACAATGGTTTCAAATCCAAACTGCTCGCTCAGCACCTGTTTCAGGTTCTCATTTACGGAAGTGACGTGGAAAGATTTGTCAATGGTGAACATCAGCAAATACCGCGTAGAATTGAAGATGGACTCAAGTTTGGCGGATTTAACTTTTGCGTCGCGCTGATAGGCCCGCATTTCCGACACGTTCAAATAAATGCATCGAAGGCTTGTGATTTCTCCTTTTTCATTCCGTTGTGCGGAACCGCCCCCCAACACCTTGATGAATTGGCCTGATTCGTTTCGAAATGTCAGTTCGTTTCGATCGCCCGCCAATACCTCCATCCAATTATCCTGTGATTCGCCTTCAGGCCATTGAATGAATTCATACAGCGGTTTTATGCGCAAGGTTTTCGCTGGATAACCCATAGTGTTGAAAAATGCCGGGTTTGCATACTCTACGAACCCCTGGCTATTCACCAAAAACACCAAGTCACTTGCGTTTTCGAGGATGTCGCGATACCGTTCTTCGCTTCGACGTAGCTCTTGTTCTGCCAACCGCAAATCCGTGATATCCCGACCCACCAACACAAAACCAGCACTTTCCTGTTCCTCATCGGACAGTGCTGCAATTGAAATCAACATTTGAAAAATTTCTCCTGTAGATCGCCTCCCGGCCAACTCACCGGCGTAGTATCGTTGCTTTTCTAAGTCCTCCACGACCTGATCATAATCGACCGGGTTCACCAAGAAATCCCGCGCTTTCAATTCCATGGCGTCTGTTGCCGTCATCCCAAACTCAACTGATGCTGCGTGATTGAATTGAATGATGTTGCCTTGAACATCGAAGGCTACAATCATGTCAATCGAACTTTCAATAATTGACCGGTTGAATCGTTCCGCTTCCTGAAGTTGTTGTTGTGTTTTTCTGTGTTGGTTAATTTCTTCCGTAAGTAGTATGTTCGACTCTTCAGCCGCCGAACGGCGCATTTGCTCACGCACGAGTTGCATCCTCGTAGACAAGTCGTTTACGGTAATTTGAACCGCTGGTTGGTTATCAAAAAAAGACAGGACCATCTGAATTCCAACCTCTCTCTTTGTTCCATCCGCCTTAACCATCACAACTTCCTTGTAAGCTGTTTTTTCACCCAACAAAATGCGGTCCAGGTCTTCCTGTATCGGAATGCGGTCGGATTCCTCGAAGAACGACAAAATCGGATGTTCGAAGACATCCTCTTCATCACTCAAATCAAGCATCTCCATACCGGCCTGATTGGTATACCTCACTTGACCTTGTACCACCAGGAACAGTCCAAAAGGATTGGTCTCCACGAGTAGTCGAAAACGCTCCTTTGTTTGCAGCAGGTCCTTGGATATTTTCCGGCGTTCTGTGATATCGAGCAGAGCCAGTGCATGAAATTGCTGTTTGCTGTCTACAAGCGATAGTTTCCCTTCCACCACCACGTGCTGTCCCAAACAGTTGGTGAATTCAAAATCAACCACCTCTTCTGGGCGCGCCATCATCCGTTTCCATTGGCGGGATCCCAATTGTTTCTCCCAATCAATTTTAGCCAATTCAACCGCATTCGAAACCCCCATGATTTTCCAGGCCTGAACATTCGAATCCACAGCCTTACCCTGGTTAATCAACACCAATCCTTCAATGGTTCCATTTGCCAAACCACTGTATAGTAGTTTGTTGTAATTCAAGGCTGCCACCAATTCATCGGTGTCACGGACATCCTTAAATACCGCGTAAACATGCTTACCTACCTTTCCAGAGTGAACACTGAAAGGTGGTTTTCCAGGTTGCACTTCCCAAGAAATCGGTAAATGATCGGATTCGTTCGAAATGGATTCAAAAACCCCTAGCGCTCGTTCCAGTTCAGATTCAGAAAAAAACAGTTGGGCTGATTTATTCGTGTATTCCAATGCCCCGGTTTCCGAGAATACCAGTGTAGGGTCTGTCCAAACATCTATCCATTCAAACGCATTCATCGGCATGGAACGAAGTTAATCCTTCTTCGATTTGATTCGTTGGCCGTCGATTTTAAACAACTCACCGTCACGGTATTCTAGTACTTGTAGCAAGGTTTGTTGCGGTCCGTAATACATCCATTTTCCCGAGCGTTGCCCATTATCGTAACGTTCTACGCGGACCAACGAACCGTTGGGATCGCGGTACTGGTGTTTTCCGTCTTTAACGCCCAAGACATAAGAACCTTCAAATTGAAATTCACCATTCGGAAAAATGTGAAACCACGGTCCGTGACGTTCATCATCGATAAACTCGCCCTCTTCTCTGTGGTCGTTGACATCCAAAATCCATTTGCCTTGGCGCATTCCGTTTTCATAATTCCCATCAACTAAAATCTTACCTGTTGCAGCCCATTCCCTGAATGTGCCGCTTAGTTTACCTAATCTGTATTCCTCTTCTCGATGCAATTCACCGTTGATATAATACCAACGCCACATACCATGAAATTCTCCCGATCGGTACAATCCTTCCTGGATCAATTCACCGGTTTCCGCAAAGAATTTCCAAGCGTTTTCGCGCAACCCTTCCGCATAGTCTCCTTCTGATTTACGTGCTCCCGAAGGATAATATTGAATCCATCGACCCATACGTTTCCCATCAGCTCCCGTTATTCCATCCGCAATGAGCATCCCATTGTCGTACAACGCCCCAGACAATATCTGACCCTGCTCATCGTAAGTCGTATATACCCCAACTTTTTTTTCGTTTTCATACGTTGCCCGTGAGGCGATGAAACCGTTGGCATGATGCGTCACACGAATGTCTATTTCTGCAGTTTCAGAAGCATCTACCACAACTTCCCCATCCAAATACTTCTCAACCCTATCCAACTGTCCCCATTCATCGTAAAATCGAAACAGTCCGCTTCGTTTATTGTCCTTCCACGGTCCTTGTTCTATCAAAATTCCAACCTGATTCCATTCCATCCAAACTCCCTCTTTGTTCCCTTGAATATCATACCTATTAATCTGTTGAACTCCCCGTAAATATCCCCTTGAATACTCAAGCAATGCCACGGTGCGGCCATCTTCAGCATATTCCCTCCCCTTGCCGTCTTCCATATCTTTTCGAAACGGAACGGCTTTTCGCAACTGGCCTGAAGCATCATAATCTCGCATCCAGCCTGATTTTTCATTGGCCTCGTAGTGTATTTCTTTTTTGACTTGACCGGTTGGATAAAACGAGCGTTCCCATCCTGATTTTTCGTTCTTGAGGTAAGCGATTGAGGCTGTTTTAATCCCGGTCGAATCATAAAAAATCCATGTTCCATCAAGCTGGAAATCCAACCGATTTCCCTCACTTTTGAGCACACCGTTTGGGTGGTACGTTTTCCATGTTCCTTCTGGTTTTCCATCGATCAGACATCCTTCACTGGCTTTAATTCCGTTGGAAAAGGTATAAACCGTCCAATCACAATTGACAGGAATTTCCTGTCCCCAAACAGAAGATGTCATCAACACACACCATAACAATAACTCTATTCTCTTAGAAAATAAAACCATTGTTATAGGGCTGTTAATTGCGTTGAAATTTTGAGATAGGTTCATGCAATTTTTTCAGTTCTACACATGTGATGGATGAATTCTACACACTGGATTGGAAAAATAGAATCTGATAATCAAACCTTAAAGGTGGTTTTAAACATTCGGTTAATTACATCCTGTTCTGAAAAATTTTGACAATGTCGTTGGTCGAAAAGAATGAGAAGTTGGCGGAAAAGTTCGATAAGAAATTTTGCTTGAAAAATTTGGAAGAATGTTCATTGAACTGGCATGCACGGAAAGTTGAATTTTGAAAGAAATGTTTTGGTAAAGTTGTTCACGGCAAAATTGTGCTTTCAACCGCTGTGTTGTGAATTAACTTGCCGAAAAAAACTACACCATGCGCGTTTCGATTGGCGGTGATCATGCGGGTCCAGCATTGAAAAAATCACTCACAAATTACCTCGAGTCTCTGAATCATGAAGTCGTAAATCGGGGCACTGATTCAACAGAAAGTGTTGACTATCCAGATCATGCGCATGCTGTTGCGGCAGATGTGGAATCCGGTGCTGTGGATTTTGGCATCTTGATATGCGGTTCGGCAAACGGTGTGGCGATGTCCGCCAACAAACATCAAGGGGTAAGGGCAGGATTGGCCTGGAATGCCGAGGTTGCTCAACTGGTGAAGCAACACAACAACGCGAATGTGTTATGCATCCCCGCCCGATTTGTTACCGAGGAAGAAGGTTTGGGTATTTTGAAGGCATACATGGAAATGGATTTTGAAGGTGGGCGCCACGAACGCCGCGTTCAAAAAATTGCCTGTGCGGCGATGGCTTTCATTTTGATGTGTTTGCCTTTTTCATGGTTATCCGCTCAAAATGAGGCATCGATTTCCAATCCAATACCTTACGCTGAAACCATTTCGGCAACTGACTTAGAAAATCATTTAATGGTTTTAGCGAGTGATGCATTTGAAGGCCGTGAAACTGGAGAACCTGGCGCAGAAAAAGCGGCAGCATACATTGCCAGTCATTTTGCCTCCATAGGCATTGCACCTTATGATGGTGAAACCTACTACCAGCCCGTGGATCTTGTGCGTTCTCAAATTTTGGGTGGTTCTGCTTCGGTATCCGGTGAGCCATTGAATTTTTTGGATGATTACCTGTTTTATCCTGGAATCAAAAAAGAGGCGTTCAGTGACATTCCAATGATGGTTATTGGTGACCCAGCTCAACTACTGGAAACGGATGTAAAAGGCCATGCGGTTGTGGTGCGTGCGAATGAAGTCGAGGGTGAGACGCGTTGGCAATCAGGTTTGAATGACGTGAGAACAGCAGCTGCTGAGGCGGGTGCGGAAGCGGTAATTTTGGTAGGAAATGACATCAGTGTGATCAGGAGTCGCATGAAGCCTTGGTTGACGCGTAAATCCATACGCTTGAATCGCGATGAACCTGAGGAGCGCGAAGGCACCCGCATTCCAACCTTCATGGTGGACGCTTCCACAACCGATTCTTGGTGGAAGGACTCCGATATTAAATCCTGGAAAAAGTGGTCTAAGAAAATATCCAAAGGTCAAACCGTTCCCCCTACCCTGCTCCCATCGGCGCAATGGAACTTTCAGTTGGATGCCGAAACAGAGGAGGTAGAAGGGAAAAATGTGCTGGGCTTCATTCCCGGACGAGATTCAATTTTGAGAGAGGAAGTGTTAGTTATCACAGCACATTACGATCACGTAGGAATCATCGACGGAGAGATTCACAATGGAGCTGATGACGACGGTTCGGGGACGGTCACGGTTTTGGAGTTGGCGCAAGCCTTTATGGAGGCTGTTGACGCTGGACAAGGACCGCGCCGCAGCGTTTTGTTGATGACTGTGGTTGGAGAGGAGAAAGGCTTACTGGGCAGTGAATGGTATGCAGATCACCCCATTTGGACCTTGGAGAACACGGTGGCCAATTTGAATATCGATATGATTGGTCGGGTAGACGAAAATCACACCGACGATAACCGTTACGTGTACCTGATTGGTTCGGATAAACTATCCTCCGAACTGCATGAAATCAGTGAATTAGCGAACGCCACATACACCAACCTAGCTTTGGATTATACGTTCAATGCACCTGACGACCCCAACCGATTTTACTACCGCTCAGATCACTACAATTTTGCCAAGAACAACATTCCTGTGATTTTTTATTTCAGTGGGGTGCACGAGGACTACCACCGCCCGGGAGATGACCCGGAAAAAATCATGTACGACAAGACAGCGGAAATTGGACAACTCGTGTTCTACACGGCCTGGCAACTCGCCAATCAAGACAAGCGCATCGAAGTCGACCGCGTCAACGATTTTCCAACGAAGTAGCGATTGTGCTTTGTGAAAGCCGCTTGAATGTGGCTTGCTCTGTGGTGTAGCGATCGCCGGTAGCGGGTCCGTTGAATCCGGAATGCACGGTCACCGTTCCATCATGTTGGATGAACAGGGTGGT
>Ga0181568_10002542_pt1 | contig 16599 bp, 20 predicted proteins | sample 101ome_20_FD_133758 | JGI IMG/M metagenome (GOLD analysis project Ga0181568, IMG submission 133758) | Coastal salt marsh microbial communities from the Groves Creek Marsh, Skidaway Island, Georgia - 101404AT metaG (megahit assembly) | ecosystem: Environmental > Aquatic > Marine > Intertidal... | reverse complement strand
TCAACATCTGCTCGCACATCGACCCATGAACCATGAACTCTGGCTTGAGTTGGGCCGTCTTCACGAACGCAGAGGGGAAATTGACCATGCTTGGTCGTGTTATGACCAAGTCCAACAGTTACGTCCGCATATAGATGAACGAGACCGATTCCTTTCACGACTCAAAGGAGACATGGACGGTGAAACCAAACAAGCGTGGTCCGGACCAAGCATTGAGCACAGGGAAGCCTTCCTTCGAGGAATGCAATCGCTCACGGACAGAATCACAAACCATGTGGAAGATACGGCCAGCCCTCCTCCCGAAAAAATGGAGGACCTAGAGGCAGGACACCCCGATGAGGAAAAATTGCGGACGATGGTGGAACAAGGTGACCTGCAAGCAGCCTTCTTCCTCGCAAGACGCCTTATTGCGAATGGCGAAGATTGGGCACAAGCCTGGCTTGACCGCATTCAAACAGACTGGAAGGCTTCGCCATGAACCCGAACGGTCCGACCTTTGTACTTGCATGGGTAACTCCACAAGGAGAAACACCAACCGCTATGGGTGCAGGTGGACGAGTTCTCTTCGTAGAACATCCAACGCGCGGATGGGAAATACCCGGAGGTCATTTGGAAGAAGGTGAAACACCAGAACAAGCACTTGCTCGAGAACTGAAAGAGGAGACCGGTTTGGAAGGGCATTTGGTTCGTTGGAACACGACCTACTATCCGAAAGGTTGGGTCGGACATGTGTTGGTCGAACCCTCGGCAAAGAACGCATGGTCCGTGGAGGATGAAAAAGTCGCAGCGGTAAAATGGTGGGACAAGGTGCCACCTGTCATCGAGTGGACCCAAGAAGAATTCGAAGATCTCTCGTTGCTATTCTCTTCATGACGATAGAGCGGTCAATTCAGCCAAACGCTGCCCCCATGCAGCTGTGTCCTCCTCGGTGGACGCGCATGCTTGAGCAACCGCAGCAAGCATCGGATCGTCAACCTGTTCGGGATGGTTCATCAGCACCTCAAATCGGTCCATGTACCCCATTCGGTGAGCCAAAGTAAGCATCGCTCGAACATCAGGCCGTTCGGGTCCAGAAAATCCGCTTCCAAGATGCTCCATGCACCAGTTGAACACGCCGTCAACATCATCAGGATGAACGTCGAGCACGGGGCGTTCTTCGTTCAAATCAAGTGGTTTCGCAGCCTCTACTTGCTCGTGCATTGGGTCAGCAGAATCGGATTGGTGGTCGCAGGCAAGGTCAAGGAAAAGAGATCCTGCTTCAATTGCCATCTGTATTTGGACGGCCAGAATAGCGTGTTTATGAGCATTCCAGGCGTGCCGACATGCATCGAAATCATGCCCTAACGCATGGCGGATACGGCTGGCACCCAACCGAGAAATAGCGATGGTCTCGTGTGCGTGACCACCTTTCCTCGAGATGTCTCCGTAGACTTGTAACGCCATCAAAGCCTCTCCTTGAGAAAGGTGATACGCGGCTTTATTGAGCAGGGAAAGATCATGATCACGGCTCGCCTTAGCCACGGATTTTAATCGCGTTTCAGCCCAAGTTAAATCATCCTCGGCCCCCACCAAATCTCCTTGTTCAAAACGAGCCAAACCTCGTTCCATTCGCAGGCGACCCTCCAAAGCAAGGTCGCGTGTGTCCGGCGATCGGACCACATCGAGGGCTTGTTCAATCGCATCGCCAAGATGGGTATCTCCGAGCCAACGTCGCCTAACAAGGCCAAGCACAGCACGCTCGGCTTCTGTGAGGTGTACATCCATCGCCTCGAGAAGTTCTGGCGCATCCAAGAACAGGGCAGCCTCGGCCAAGGAAAGCCATGATGGCCATTCCATTGCATCCTTCCACTCAGCCAAAACATCGCTGGAGACTGGGCCCTCTTCTCGCCATTTTGAAACGAAGACGCCCGGCCCCTGAGGCGGTTCAATGGTGGTCATAAGGTTCCCTCCTGTTTTCGTATGCGAGCCACGGCGTCAAGAAACGCTGTTTCTGCCGCGATAGGGTCGACTTCTCCAGTCCACCCTGCGGCACCGTCATGGCCACCGCCTTCCCCACCCAGCGTTTGGGTCAGTTGCTGCATGATTTCACCCATGTGAAGACCTGCAAGAACGCTTGATCGAGGAGCCCGTACCGTGAGGCGGGTCTCGCCGTTTCGGTGGCGAGTGACGACAACGGCGTCAGCGCCAAGACCGTTTAACAACGAAGCGACGCGACCTTCGAGGGTGCCTGCTGATGTTCGTAGCACGGTCCAGGGTCCTGCTTCTGTGGTTTCTGCCCGCTGGAGGCCCCGCAACAAAGCACCTCGCTCACTTGGCGAGGGGGTGTTTTCTTCAATTCGTTGAACAAAGGACTGGTAGTCCAATCCACCGAGTTCGATCAACATGGCAGCCGTTGCAAACGAAGACGCATCAGCATGGCGAAAACGACCCGTGTCGGTTAACAAACCGGCAAGGAGGAATTCACACACCGCTGACGACATAGATTGGGGTGCGTGGTTTTGGAGGTAATGCGCAATCACTTCCGTCGTGGAGCGCACGTCCCATTTCAAAGAGAGATCTTCCTCACCGAGCGACCATGCATCCGTTGCATGGTGGTCAATCACACAGCGAGGGACATCCGGTAAATTAAGACCAACTTGGTCAGGAGCTGCAGCATCAACCACCACCACGCCGCTCAGTGTTGATGGCCACGTTGTATTCTCGGCTTTCAACTGGCGATATGGAGCGTGGTGCTGTTCAACCATTCTCCGGGCCAATCGGCCAAGGTGAAGGCCACAGGCCATCATGTTGGGGTGTGCTGCTGCAAGGGCAATCGCAGAACCTACCGTATCCATATCTCCGTTTTTCCCCGTCACCACTGCGACGGGACCCTTCAAGACAGCCACAGAAAGCCAATCGTGAAAGGCAGACAAATCCTCTACCATCGAGGCGTTCGGATGAGCCATCCTCAAGCACCTTGGAGAGATTGCTTTAATTCGTCGTATGTCTGAATCAGTTGCTTTTCTCGCTCCGTAAAGCGCTCAAGATGGACCGTCAGTGATGCCAACGTTTCGTTGAGTTCAGCAAGGAGGGCAGCGCGGTCCGCCACCTCGATCAAGACACCACCGAGTTGTCGGTGTAGAGAAAGACCCTCAGGCTGTGATTGAACCGCAGCAATGGTGCCTTCAAGTTCCTGAACTTGTGCTCTGACGCTGCTGACTTGTTGACGTGCCGCTTGAACTTCAGCGACAACGAGTTGGAGTTGGTCGAGGTTTTCCATATGCTCACCGAATGGGAGGGAGAGGTGCTGGTTCAAGAATCCTTTCGGAAAATTTCCAACACGTTGTTGGTGGCGATAAGTCCCCTCATGCGGGTATTCCACATGGCCCGCAAATCCTTGCATTTGGCTTCATCAAGTTGAATCGAGAACGCTGAGTCGCCGTGCCAGTATGTATCACAATCCGTTGCCAAGCATGCTGCCAGGGCTTTGGTGTCATCATCCGATGAGGATTGAATGCGGAGGTTGAGATGCCACATACGGCCAACCCGAGATCACTCTTCTTCGCCAGCGGCTTCCGCAGTCGTCTCTTCTTCTTCACCAACAGGTGGACGATTCGCCAACTCGCGCTCGTAATTCATGGCAGCTTCTTGAGCGATAAACGCCATGTCAGCAGTGGTGGCTCCTTCTACGGAGCGACGAAGAATACGGTTGTTGGCATCGGATGCACGGGTGAAAGGTTCCCAAGCACCGCCTGCAAAGGTGTGGTCGCACTTTTTGCACGACCAGATGCCGACGGATGTGCGCTCAACCTTTGGGTATTGACAAACAGGGCATGTGTATTTTCGGGAACGCTTGGCCATGGCGGCTCCTGCGTTACGACGGACAGACACACCGTACCGTGCTCCAAATCGTGCTGTTGCACCTGCTTTCTGAGTTCGCTTTGCCAATCAGTTCCCCTCCTGTTCATTGACGAGTTTTCGTAGTTCCACACAACGCTGCTGTGCCACATCGAAGATCTCGGCAAATTCGGCGGGAGTGAACACTCCTTTTAGCCCCTTCTGTAGCGAGTGGACATGGCCCTCATCACCCAGGGTGATGTGGATTCGCTCGTCACCGCCCAATTCTTCCTCCTCCGAGGCGTCGAGAACAAAGCGGCCACCGACACGGGTAAATGATGCCATGATCGGGGTGCCGTTAACTTGCAAACGGTGATCTTCGCCAACATCAAATCGTTCTGCGGGAACGACAGCGGTTCGAAGAGCCGCAATTGCAGCCAGGCCGCATGCATCAAAGATGTTACCTTGATCAGACAGAACGTGAATATCGATCATCACGCCCCAAACTTTCTCGCCGGGCACGATGCACAGGCTTTCCATGTCAATGCAGCCTGATTCACGAATGCCTCGGTCAACCACACGTCCGAGCTCAATGGACTCGGGAGATGGGGGGCCTGGTTCGTATTTTCGACCAGCGACAGGGCGAAGTTCAGCACCGCACATGAGCGACCCCTGTGTGGGTCGGTCGGGCCATGGCGTACGAAGTTCAAATTTCACACCAGCATACACCACGGTGCCGCCGATAACAACCTTTGCAGATCCTTCTGCGTTGTAGAGGCAATCGGTTTCAAGGGAAACAGCGCGTGGCTCCCATTGGCCACGTCCATCCATACGAGCACCATCTTCAGCGAGACGGGCAAGTTCTTGACGAAGCAAGGCTGGAACGAGTTCAACCATCAAGCCTCACCTCCTTGATAGCGTTGTTGAAGCGCCTCCACCATGATTTCATGAATCTCCTTTGCTGCCTTGAAGTTGTACTCCATGGCGAGGTTGAATTCATCCGGTGACAGGTCCCCGTCCATTTGGAGGAAAGCGATTTCACCCGTGTTTGGAAGGATACCGACGGGCAAGTCTGCTTGCCCGTAGTTGTCTTCTGCCTTGTCAAGGTCGAGGACAACGGTGTCCTCCACTTTTCCAGAGGCGACACCAACAATGAGGTCTCGCATAGGAATGCCCGCATCGGCAAGCGCAACTGCGGCGGCGGTGATACCTGCACAACGCGTTCCTGCCTCGGCAGCGAGGATTTCAATTTCAACGCGAATCTTGGATCGAGGGTAGCGCTCTACAAGGACCACCGATTCAAGCGCCTCGGCGGTGACCTTGGAAATCTCTCGGGAACGTCGGTTGAATCCGGGACGAATGCGGTCCGAGGTCGAGAACGGCGCCATGTTGTAGCGAACGTCAATGACGGCTCGGTCTTGGCGCTGAATCTTACGGGGGTGCGCTTCCATTGGGCCGTAGACAGCGGCAACAGCGACGTTCAATCCGTGCGTCACCTTAGCGGAACCATCTGCAGCTGGCAAGATGCCAGCTTCAATGGTCACCGGTCGCATTTCATCCAATTTTCGACCGTCTAAACGTAGACCGTCGTCTCGCAGCAATTGTACATCACCATATCCACCCATCAAGCATCACCTTTCATGTTGTTTTCCAAATCGTTGAGGAATTGATCTATGTCTCCGTTATGCCCTCCGCTTGAGATGGCGTGAATCGCTTCACGTGCCCATCGGATACCGTTGGCATTTCCGTCAACCCACACACGGCCGTTTTCACCGACCATGATCCGACTGTCGCAGAGATCACGAAGACGTTGCAGACGCTCATTGTTGGTTCCACGGATACGGTCAATGTGCTGAACAGGAAGTTGCTCAACAATGCCTTGATTCAGACGGCGAAGACCAACACCTTTCATGGTAAGGACCACGTTGTGGCATTCGTCAACTTCCTGTACACGAGCAAGAACGACATCGCCGATGTCCATATGTTGACGGGCTGCACCGAATTCAACTTTCCAGGGCGCAAGCGACATTGGAAGCAGGCCTTGGAAGGAACCGTTGATGTCCATGAACCAAAGGTTGTTGCGAACTTCGGCGACGATAGCGACCACAAGGTCACCCGAACGCGGCATGTAGGCCGCATTGATTGGATCAATGGACACGGTGTTGTTGAATTCTTTGAGCCAACCGAGTTGGGTGGCGATAAACGACTCATCGGCAGCGATGATTCCACTGCCTGCACGCTTCCCGGTGGATGGCCCAACGGCCATTCCCGGGGTCACTAGGCGCTGCTCGGCGCCGCTTTGACCTTGGGACATTCTTTTCTCTCCGTTTGCGGCGAACCGCCAACCCATGATAAAGGCCACCCTTTGGCCAAGCCCTTTTGTCATCACAATTCTTTGACTTCGGCATCGGAGCTTCGACGCATCACTTGGCCGATGAGGTCACCCTTCATGCCCGCTGGGCATTCGATTACCGCAGCCCATGAACCGTCCTCAAGCCAACCCTCTTTTTGCTGGTAAGCACGAAGTAACTGACTGACCGAACCGTAGGCAGAACCGGGAACCTTGAAGGCCAAACGGACCGTCTCAAACGAAAGTGGAATCAACGGTTTGAGTTTTGCGATTGCATCCTTCACTTGGTCCTCAAGTCGCTTGAATGGGTCAACAGAATACCGAGATTCCTCAAGGGCCAACTCCAAGCGTGTTTTTGGGTGAGGAGACTTGGTCTTCGGGTCAACGGCCTGGGAGTGAATGTGGTGAACAATTTGCTGGCGCATCGTTTCTACCATCGCTTTCCGTTGGGCGGTGGTCAGTTGAATAGACCCTTTCTCGAGGATCACAGCCGTGATGGTCGTGATATCTTGTGTCTCGAACGTGTTCTCAATCGCTTCTGCCGTCGGTCGCTCTCCTCCCCTGGCATCGTGAAAGACTTCATCCATTGCGAGAAAATCATTGATGTCAACGCTTGACGGGTCTTCTTTGAAGGCCTCAACCATCGTGGGATCAACCAGAACTTCGTATCGCTTCCCACCTTTTTCAAGCCGGGCAAGCACCGCATCGTCAAGACTCACCATTCATCTTCACCTCATTCGCCCATAGACGGACAGGTGCTTCAACGTATCTCAGTCTTCAAGTGGCTTGAGACGGTCAATTTGCTTGTTGACTTCTGCTCGGTCAAGAACACGGTAGCCGTTGCTGTCAACCACGGTAACCTCTACAGCATCTCGGTTGAGTTCGGCATCGTTCGCCGTGCGAAGTGCTTCTAGGCCGAGTTTCATAGCGGCGTTAAGGGTCATGTTTTCTTTCCAGTTGTCTTCAAAGAATTCAATGACGGTGTTTCGTCCACTTCCGATAGCGCCTGCATGGTAGGATTGGTAGGCACCGGAGGGGTCCGTCTCATAGAGGTGAATGCCGCTTTCATCAACACCACCGATGAGAAGAGCGGTACCGAAGGGGCGGGAACCGCCATATTGGGTAAAGGACTGCTTGAAGTCACAGATTTTCTTCACCATCACATCAACAGGCACCGTTGCGCCGTAGGTGATGCGGTTGATTTGGGCTTCCACACGTGCACGGGCTACGAGCTGGCGGGCGTCCGCAACCAGACCGGAGGTGGCGATGCCGATGTGGCCGTCAATTTTGAACATCTTCTCAATGGATTCTGGAATGATGAGACGGCTGATGATTCGCTTGTCGCAAACGAGAACCACGCCATCCTTGAATTTCAAACCGGCAGTGGTTGTCCCACGCTTTACTGATTCACGAGCATATTCTACTTGGAACAGTCGTCCGTCTGGGCTAAAAGTTGTGATACCGTGATCGTATCCTCGTCCGCTTGGTTGCATGGTCTGACCTCATCTTGTTCGCTTGGTTGACACTTTAAGAGGATACGGGTCAAGTTGCATGAGCCGTGGCCTCGGTCAACCTCCCGTTGATGGCGACCCGTATGAACCCACGGCCATGAACAGCCTCATCTATGCCCAATTGGTCCGACCACTTATGCGTGTAGCGGTTCTTTCCTCCGGCGGGAAAGACTCTGCGGCTGCTTGGTGGTGGGCGCAGTGTCAGGGATGGACCATCGATTCGCTGGTAACGGTGCGGGTCATTGGAGAAGACTCACCCATGTTTCAGCTCCCCAGCACCCACCTTGTTGAACGTCAAGCCAACCAGGCCGAACTTCCATGGATTGAGGTAGAAGTCTCCGGGGAAACGCCACAGGATATTGAAGCACTTGAACTGGCCCTCAGCCAGCGGCGTTTGGACGGTATCGTCTCGGGAGCGTTACGTTCAGACTATCAAAAATCGAGACTTGAGCAGATGTGTGAACGGCTCAACATCAACAGTTGGACACCTCTGTGGCACCAATCCGGCCACCAGCATGTCCGTGAAATGATTGAACATGGCTTTGAGATCATGATCACGGGCGTGTCTGCAGAGGGGCTTGGCAAAGAATGGTTAGGCCACATACTCACACCTGAGTCCTTTCAACGCCTTGAAGCACTGGCGGCAAAGTTCCGGTTCCATGTGGAAGGCGAAGGTGGCGAATACGAAACGCTGGTGCTCGCTGGCCCTCATATGAATGGACGCATCGCCGTCTCCACCACCGTACTCTGGGATGGCATACGGGGTCACGTTGAGGTTCACTGAATGGCAGCCCTTGCCAACGACACACATTCATCCACGATTTCTCCGGCCACGCCGACATGGTTCATTGGATCAAACATGTATTCCAACTGTTCTGCCGTGAAGGCAGCCGCAATAGCGGGTGTCCGACTGCAGACATCGATAAGTTCCTCCTTGTTCGCAACGGCCTCGAACGAGGCAGCGCGCAACACTTCGTGAGCTTCGTCACGGGCAACCCCTGCATCTACAAGTTCGATCATGACTTTTTCTGCCATCACCAAGCCACGCTGTGAATGGATATTCGCCAAACATCGTTCAGCATCAACCCACATATTCGTGAGGACATCAGCCGTTTTGGCCATTACATCCTCGCACAAAGCCGATGCATGGGAAAGAGTGAATCGTTCGCTGCTTGAGTTGGCCAAATCACGCTCATGCCAGAGCAACGCATTCTCGTAAGTCGGGATGATGAAGGAACGAACGATGCGGGCGAGACCCGAAGCATTTTCGGATTTGATGGGGTTCTTTTTGTGCGCCATGGTGGATGAACCGACTTGCTTTTTGACATCGAATCCCTCTCCAGCCTCAGCAAGTTCGGATCGCTGGAGGTTTCTGATTTCTTGGAGTATTTTTTCGCAAGTGGTGGCGACATTGGCTAACCAAGAAACATACTCGACATATCGGTCACGACCGACCACTTGCGTCGTCGCGAGGGGAACACCCAACCCGAGATGGGTGAGAATGCGCTCCTGTAGTTCACGAGCGTGCTCGCCTTGTGCTGCACCTGTACCTACAGCGCCGAGGAATTTACCCACTGCCACGCGGGGTGAGGCTTCATCGAGTCGAATCAATTGACGGCGCAACTCATCCAACCAAACGGCGGCTTTGAGGCCAAACGTGATCGGAACAGCGGCTTGACCGTGGGTGCGACCCAACATGACCGTGTCCCGTTCACGCTCTGCAACATCCGCACACACGCCGATGAGATGACACAATTGCTGGCGTAGCAAGACCATGCTATCACGGAGTTGCAGGGCAACGGCGGTATCCACAATATCGTTTGATGTTGCCCCCAAGTGGATGCACCAACCGGCCTCGCCTGCTGCCTCAGCCATGGCTTTGGTGAGCGCCATGATGTCATGTCGAGTCTCCGCCTCAATCTCGCTAACGCGTTCCTTGGTGACGGCTTCGGGGTTGGCAATCGCCGCTACGGCTTGATAGTCCTCTTCACTCACACGGCCAAGTTGCCAATGGGCCCATATCAGGGCACGCTCAACCTCAAGTTGGCGCTCATGGCGGCCCAGCTCCGACCAGATGTGTTTGAAGTCTTGACAGCCATAGCGATAGTCCAACGGGCAGAAGGCCATGCTGTGAGGCCATCGCCTCGCTAAATCAACCTTCCCTCGGGTGGCGATGAACGCTCAACTTGTCATGCTGCGGCTTCCTCTTGGACAGCAACCGGACCCATCACGATCCGAATAAGGAAAATCGCAAGAAGCGACGAGAAGATGAACGCAACACCAATCCATACTGAAAGGTCGTACCACATCATCGCAACGCCAACGAGGGAAGCATAGGATATCATTTGGCACAAGGCTGAGGCGAGACCCAATTTGTGAATTCTCTCCTCGGGAAGTTGGGCTTCATGCTCGAGAAGAAATGTGTAAATGAGGAAGTAAATTCCCTGAAAAGGAAGGGCCGCTGCAATGATGGCGAGTGCCACTTCACGAACGGGGTTTGGAAACTTCGCCTGTTCGATCCCCTGAAACAACATCAGCGCCGTGTTCGTACCCAACAAGGCCGCCATGATGGTCCAACGCTTGTCTTGCGATGATGTACGGCTTTCGACATTGACCCCACTCATGCATCCGAGTCACGCAATCAAGGGTATGATATTTCCCTTGAGAACAAGGCGAGGAGGACCAATTTAGCCAAGCAGACGAATGACCGTCCCCGTGATGGCAGCTACGATCAAAAGGAGCACCATCATAGCCACTGGGCCGTATTGGTTCTTATCGTCAAGGGCTGTGCCGAAGAAACCATCTCGTGTGATGGCTTCAGCAAAACTTCCTGCTTCCTCAAACTCAGGCGCTGCCCGTCGAGGAATGCGCTCGCCTTTTCTGACATCGCCGCTCATGACGACGACGAGGTGGGTGCAGGTCATATGCATTGCGAACAAGAACCTCGCCGCAACCCTCATTCACCGATGCCGGTTCTCACGACCTATGGAACGGTATGATATCGCCCTCACCGGCCAACGCATCCATCTTGCCGTTGAAGGAAGTTGTGGGGGAACCACCGTGGGTCTCCACGCTGCTGCCGACATCATCAACAACGGCCAACGTGTGCTTTGGGCATCCGTTGAGATGCCAGACCCAGCAAGGTTTTCTCAATTGTTTCACCACCTTTCCTTGGTGGAATCATCCCGATTTCACGCCATGAATTTTGGAGGGAAATTTGAACGAGCGATGGACGCTTTGCTCGAGGCTACCAACTCTTTGCCGAGTGTCGGGTTGGTGGTCATGGACGACTGGTGCGCAGATTCTGGACGGATTCAACAAGACATGTTGAATCAAATCAAACGCTTCATTGACGGATGTCCTGAACATGTCACGGTGCTCTTAATTTCCAAAGGGAGTGTTGATGCCAGTGGGGCGACCGATGAACCGATTGTTGCACGGAGTAAAGACGCGATATCCGCATTGGGTTTTGAGATTTGGAGGCTCTGGAAAACCGAAGGACGAATGAATCGCATGATCGACCGTCAAGGGGAAAAGGTTGAGGTCAACTTAGAAGAATCAGGCTTCCATGCCTGAATCCTCATCATCCTCGCCAAGCAACTTCGCCATTTCTTCAAGTGCGTCATCGTCCGGCTCGTCAAATTGTTGAGGATTTCTCGCACCGCCCTCCAATTCGTCGTCTCCAGCGATTTTGGGACCTGAGGATGCCAGCATTTGCGTTCTGTTTTTCATCGCCCGTTGCATGATAAACCAGGCCATCGCCACCAGCGAGAGACCCATAACGATGTAGGCAATGTTCTTCGTGGTCTCAGGCTCCATAGGCTTCAACAACGAAACCGACCTTTTCATGGTTTTGACAAGGTGCTACCTGTTTCACGGGATTACGGGCCACGCCAACGGACGCGAGAGATGCCGGCGATCGCCAATGTGAGGCTCAACCCATTCAAGAAATGGACATTGAGGCTCAACGTCATCCCAACCATCCTCCGACCTGAATCTACACGAAGGACAGCGAATTCCCTGATTTGCGCCCATGCTCTTCATTCGCACATTGCATTGAGGGCATCGGGGACGAATCTTTTTTCGCGGAACTGCCTCGATCACCCGTGCCTGTTCGGCATGGAGGCTTCCGTCAGGATGAAGCAATCCCCGAACCTCAATCCGGTCACCCCGAGTCACCCAACGTCCAAGGGCGTTCACGGGCCCCCCTTCAGCAAACATCACAACCGGCATTTGCTCGGTTTCCAGCCGTACGTGCTTCCGTTCAGAATGAATTTCTGAGGAACGTACAGTTAGGACATAGGAGTCCGTCAAATGGTCACCAGAGGCTTGGTTGGTTTGGAACACCCGCCATCCGCTGATGGCTTCAGTGCCTGGTGAATCCACCAACATTTCACAACCTTTGTGAGCGTCTTCTGATGTTTGAGAGCGTAAACCAAACAACACAGGAGAGTGGCCACGAGGGGCAATCAATTGCGTTCCTCTACGAGGGTCACGGGAAAACACAATCGAGGGCCATGTATCCAATGTTGTTAGCGTGTCCTCGTCAATGCGTCGCGTTCCTTGAACCGAAGGTTGGCGCCATGCAATCGCCTCCCAAGTTGATGCGGTCTTGTCCCATGCTGCTGCTGCCGAGGCCCCAATTCGTCCATGACCGCCCCAAGAGCGGTCTGCAGCGGGCAAATCATCAAGCTCAACATGTCCACGAACGGCCGCCCAGTAGTGGCTCGCAGGTGGTTTTTCGCGGAACCAAACCATCCCTGGACTCGCAGGATGTTGCTCTCGAGCCGACATGGTAGAGGATGCAACTTCACCTTTCAGCGGCAGAATATTGTCGTTCCACCATGCGTCAAGATGTTGAAGTAACTCGGCTTCATTTGGGTGGTGAAGCTCAATGGACAATGCTGCATTACCCCGTGTTCGCCGTTGGGCAAACGGCCAAAGCCTGACCAAACATGCATCTCCGGTGATGGTTTCGCTCGGAAGACCTTCGATCAAACGGTGGAACACTTCGGTCGTGCACCCACCGTTCAAGGAATCCGTATCGTCAATGCCTAACCAACCCATGTTGTCCCCTCACGGTTGAAATGCATCACCCACATCATCAGCATCAATGATTCGCTCAATCACCTCAACGAGGCCCACGCGGCCCGAAACTCGGAACAAACGCGCACCGTAAGCCCAACCGGCACCCATATCCGACCGGCGATCACCCACCATAACATCCGTCGGATGAGGGGCATGAGGGGCATCCCCCCACCAATCCACCTCATAGGTTTGGGGACCTGCGTTCACAAGCGTGTTCATCGGTGCAGGTGACGAATCTTCTCGTAGGAGACGATGGCCAAGGTGGAGCATCGCAGGTGAGGGTTTGCGGCACGAACAACCGTCCTCAAATCGGTGAGGACAGGTGATGAAGGCGTCGAAAGTCGCCGTGGAATCAATAGCGTGCAATTGTGCTTGCAAAGCATCGTGAATAACGGCAAGCTGGGCATCACCCCACAGACCCCTAGAAAGTGCGGATTGGTTCGTGACGATACAAACGAGGAATCCGTGGCGTTTCAATTTGGCAATGGAACGAGCTGAACCGTCCAACAATTCAACTTCAGAGGGACGATTGACGTAACCTGCTCGCCCCACATTCACCACCCCATCTCTATCGAGGAACGCAATGGGCGCACGGCCTCGTTTGGCCACTGGAGAGGCGTTCATGATGCGAACAAAGGGACCCTCCATGAAGGCTGCTCTTCAAACCACACCAAGTGCTTTTGCAAAGCAAGGAGGATTCAAAGGCATCCTATGCGAGCGCATACCGTGCTCGTGAATCCCGAAACGGCGACGCTGCTCGGGGCACTCGGTATGCTCTTGCTGGGACTGGCTTGGCTCAAGCGCTCCTCGGGCAACTTCCGAATCGCCCAACTGGGCTGGATTTTGGTTGGATTCTATTTCTTCACCCAATCTTGGGTATACTTGGAACACGACGATGTAATTCTCACCGTGATGTGTGCGCTCACACTTCCAATGGGTTGCCTCGCTGCCTGGTGGGAACAAACGGCAAACGCTGACCAGCGAAAAGCGCTCACATGGGCTCAAGGCACGGTGGCTTTTGCAGGTGGACCATACATGCTCATTTCCTACGTACCCTACCTCAGCGTTCTTGCCATTTGGTTCGTCGCTTCTCAATCTGCTTGGTTTCTTGGCTTTGCAACCGGCCAACACATTGAGATTGGCACCACGTGGGTCAATGACCCATCTGGGAGAGTATCGTGGGAAGAATGGGACGGCAACCGTTGGTTTGCCACCGATTTCACCGGCGAGTATGCCTTCCAATCCGAACTTTTGCTCGCCGATGGAACGATGATCGGCATCAATTTCGTTCTCGCTTGCACAGCCATCCAATCGATGGTGCTCTTCATCGGCGCCATCTCTGTGCTCGATTTGCCGTGGAAAAAGCGACTACGTGCCTTATTCCTTGTCGTGCCGCTCATTCACGTGCTCAACGTTTTCAGAAATGCCGGATTGATTTGGATGCACATGACCTACACCCAATGGGACTTGTGGGGGATGAGTGTGTTTGAATTCGGTCACACCTATGTTGCTCGATTTGTGAGTTTATTCGCGATGTTTTTGATGGCGCTCATCATGTTTGAGATGCTGCCTACGATGCACCGCCACATCATGTCACTCGTGTCTCCAAAAACGAACACGGCTCGTTGATGGTGCACATGCCGTGACTCGAACACGGGTAGAGAGGTTGGGAACCTCCCATCATAACCACTAGATCACATGTGCGTTAATGTGACGAGTCGAGGATAATTCAAGAGACCTGTGGTTGGAAAACATGATGTGAGGTTGCTGGAACCTCTGTGCATGCACCCTGCACTCGCTCCCTTCAGGTTTCAGCGAGGCCAACTCGAGGTCAAGAACCGCTGCGTCCTGGCTGCCATGACCAACAAACAGAGCCATGCCAATGGTCATGTATCAAAGGATGAAGTTGCGTGGCTGGAAGCCCGAAGCAGAGGAGGATTCGGCATCGTCACCACCGCTGCAACCCACGTACAAGAAGACGGGCAAGGCTGGGAAGGAGAATTTGGCGTATGGTCCGATGCATTTCTTCCAGGCCTTACCTCAATGGCCAATGCCATTTCTCAACACGGTGCTTTGGGGTTAGCCCAACTGTTTCACGGAGGGATGAGGGCTCCAGAATCCTTGACTGGACTTCAACCAAAATCTGCATCAGAAAACCTCCTCAACGACGAGGGCGACTTTGCCCGTGCGATGACCGAGGAGGAAATTCACGAAACAATCCAAGCCTTTGGTCAGGCAGCACAACGATGCGAAGCGGCTGGATTTCACGGTGTTGAACTTCACGGCGCCCACGGTTATCTCATCTCTCAATTTCTCGGCGAGGCCACCAATCGCAGAGAAGATGCATGGGGCGGTTCACCCGAAAAGCGGCAAACATTTCTCCATGAAACGGTGAAAGAAGTTCGCCGTCAAACGAGCGACAAATTCTTGGTTGGTGTTCGCCTTTCTCCAGTTCACAGGGGGGTAGGTATCACCCTTCACGACGCCTTGTTTACCCTCAAGTCCTGCATGGGGCTTGAACTGGATTTTGTTCACGTGTCATGTTGGGACATCAACCAACGCGAGACCATCGGTCAAAACGAGCGGACCTTCACCGAGTGGTTTGCCGATGAGCTTCAAGGACAGATGCCGTTGATCACGACCGGTGCTGTTTGGAATCGTGGCGATGCAGCGGATGCCGTTGGTCAGGGCGGTGATTTCGTCGGCGTAGCACGCGCTGGCATCGCACACTCTAACTGGCCCGAGCATCTGGCGGGAAACGACGCCGAACCCAAGCAACCTCCGTTTTCTGTTACAGAATTGGAACAGGCAATGCTAAGTCCTCGATTCATCGAATACATGCGACGCTGGGAAGGCTTTGTTGACCCATGAACGCCCCTGCCGAGATTCGAACTCGGGTTCCTCGCTCCGGAGGCGAGGGTGATATCCACTACACTACAAGGGCGATTTTTCCTGACCGCCAGAGGATATAGTCCTTGCAGACCTATGCTTTGGGCTCCCATGACTGATCGGGTTCTGCACGGGTCCACAACTGACCGCTTCCCGTCGGGTGTTCAATCGTTTCAATTCCATCCAACATCATGCCCATGAGGGCTTCGTTGGGTGCTTCGAGGGCGGGTGCACTGACCGCAGATGGCGAGGAGAGCGGCGTGATATCAACGCCATTCTCGTCGGCAAGGGGGGTGATGATCGTCAAGGGGTCTTCCGCCTCAGCACCAGCGAGTAGCCTCTCCTGCATTTGATTTTCTGCGTCCCAGTGTTTGTCAACATCGTGCTGGCCGGACCCTCCTCTCACGAAGGCGACCAACAAACCAAGCAACATCAGGAACAAAGCACCAGCAGATGCATAGATGATGTCGTTCGAGACACTCGCTACGATATCAGCGTTGTCTCCTACACCATCACCGTCCGTATCCTTGGTTTCGGTAGGGTCATTCGGGAAGGCATCTTCCTCGTCAGGCACACCATCGCCATCACCGTCAAAGGCGTTGAAGGTGGTATCACACAAAAGCACCAACAGTTCAAATTCATCTCGGTCAATATCCCCGTCGCCGTTACCGTCGATCGCTTCAAAGTCGTAGGCATTGGCCCAAGGGTGAGCCTCCAGATTGGAGAGCGACACCTCGTCTCCACCCCGTGAAAGTTCATCAAAAACCGAAGTAAGTTCGATTTCACATGAGCACTTGAATTGCAGGTATTCCCGGTATTCAATGGCATCATCGCCATTGAGGTCCATTGCTTCCCGATTTGAGGAAGAAGCATCAACGCTATCGATTTCAGCGGATTTAAGCAGGCCGTTTGCATCTCGATCAAGTTTCTCAAACATCACCTTTG
>Ga0181568_10002536_pt1 | contig 16629 bp, 13 predicted proteins | sample 101ome_20_FD_133758 | JGI IMG/M metagenome (GOLD analysis project Ga0181568, IMG submission 133758) | Coastal salt marsh microbial communities from the Groves Creek Marsh, Skidaway Island, Georgia - 101404AT metaG (megahit assembly) | ecosystem: Environmental > Aquatic > Marine > Intertidal... | reverse complement strand
TTAAAGAACCAGATATTTTTTTGATGGATGAACCTCTTAGTAATCTTGATGCCAAGCTTAGAGTGCAATTGAGACAAGAAATTTTTAAACTTAAGTCTTTGACAAATGCTTTATTGATTTATGTTACCCACGATCAAATTGAGGCTTTAACTCTTGGTGATAAAATCGCCGTTTTAAATGAAGGCAAAATTCAACAATTAGCAAGCCCTAGCGAGCTTTATGAAAAACCAGCTAACACTTTTGTTGCAAGTTTTATTGGTTCACCGCCAATGAATTTAATTAGTCGTCATCAAGACCAAGAAATTATTGGCTTTCGCCCCGATGCTGTGAGTTTTACTAAAATTCAAGATGATGATTTAGCTTTAAATGGAGCTCTGCAGAACATTGAAAATTTAGGTAGTGAGTTTATTTTTTATTTAGATATAAAAGAATATGATTCAGAAAATCTGATTTGTTTGAAACTGAAAAATAGCTCAGAACTTACTGAGCTGGTCAGAGAATTTCAAGAAAACAAGATAGATTCTCAAAAACTTATAAACTTAGAGTTTTTTGTTGCTAAAAATTTGCTATATTACTTTAATAAGCAAAGTAAAGAGCTTATATAAGAAGGTTTTAAAACATGAATCAAATAAATACTGACCCATTTTTATCAAGGCAAATAGATTTAAATTTAAATTTAGGACAAGGTTATGGAGAAGAACTAGTTGAATTAGATCTTTTGCCATATGCAACATCTGTAAATGTGTCTACTGGCGCACATGCTGGTGACCCTGCTTATATAAATAAATCTTTGCAGGCTTGTAAAGATTTTGATGATTTGTCAGTAGGTGCTTTAATTTCTTACCCTGATTTACTGGGTTTTGGTATGCGTAAAATTCAATTAACTCATGAAGAATTAAGAGCCAGCATTATCTCACAACTCGGTTCTCTAGCGGCTTTAGCTAAGATCAATAATTATGAATTGTCGCATGTGAGACCACATGGTTTTTTATATCATCAAATGGCTGCAAATTATTCTGTTGCAGAAACAGTTGCTAAAGCAGTTCAAGAATTTTCAAAATGGTTCATTATTATTGCTCCAAGTTCAAATGTACTTAAAGAAGTTGGCGCATGGACTAATGTTCGTTTTGCTTTTGAGGCCAGATTTGATTTGCGTTATCGTGATGATGGATCTTTAATTAGTTTTGCAAGAAAAATCGATGCTGATTTAGACATCGAGACTATCTCAAAAAGAACAAGAGATTTGGTTTATAAGAGCTCCGTAACTAGTATTGATGAAAAAGAGCTAGCAATTAACTTTGAGTCAATACATATTCCAAGTAGATTAAAAAATTCTATTGAAGCGGCAAAGACACTAAGAGCAATGGTTTTAAAGCCATTACCTTTAAAATCGATAGATTATGAACCTTATCTATCAGAATTTATCTAGTAATACATATTATTCTCTTTATTTTCTTATCAAATTAGTTTATAATGTTAGGTAGAGTTCGGGATAAGACTTTAAAAAGGAAATGAGAGTGAAAGAAGAAACACAATTAATTAAAAATTTGGTTGAAAAATATGTTGCTGATCTTGAAAAAGATAACGATACGATTAAGGCTTATCGATTAGATTTAGAAAAGTTTGTTGAAAGTTTTGGTGAAAAAGATGTTATGCAATTGACTAGCCAAGAGCTTAAGGATTATTTAGATAATTTGACAACTAGAACAGGAAAAAGAGTTAGTGTATCAACTCAAAACAGGCATTATGCAACAATCAGTTGCTTTTTTAATTACTTGATTCGTGAATCAAGACTAATTGAAAATCCAATCAAAGCAGTTGCACGACGCAAGCCTAACAAAGATGCTGGTGAGGCAAATTCAAAAGATATTATTCGTTATTTAGATAAAGAAACTATCGAAAGAATCATGAATTCGGCAAAAACAATCAGAGAAGAGTTTTTGTTTGATTTACTTTACAATAGTGGCTTAAGAATTTCTGAAGCTTTATCTTTGAATGTGCAAGATATTAGAAATGGTGTTGTGCAAATCAGAGCAGGAAAGGGAAACAGAGCGAGAGTTACTTACCTTTCAAAGCACACAGAAAAGTTATTTACTAAGTACTTAGAAAAACGTGTTCCTGATAGAAGCGTTTTGTTTAGAGCAAAAACAATTCAAGAAGCTCAAGCTTTGCGTAATGAAGGTGCTTTGTTTACAACAAACAACGGAACTCGTCTTGGTTACCATAGAGCAAATCAACTCTTTAAGCAGGCTTCAAGAGGAATAAAAAATGCTGATGATACAGCATTAACTATTCATCAATTAAGACACACTTTCTGTACTGAAAGAGTTGGTCATATTGATATTAGAGTATTGCAAAAGTTAGCTGGTCACTCAGATATTAGAACTACTTTGCGTTATGCAAAAGTTGCTGATAAAGTAGCTAAAGAACAGTTCGAAAAATTTGATCGTGAGCGTAGTACTGGCTTTGATGAATCAGGTGAGTTTAAATTACCAACTCAAGATGATTTTGATAGAGCACAAGCTTTAGTTTAAAAAAGTATCAATTTAATTTTTTTTGATGAGTAGTTCTCGGAAAAACCTTATTATTATTCCGGGCTCTTGTTCTGATCAGTTAAATTGGTTTGATCAAATAAATTTTTTTGAAAAGCACTGTGCGCTTCAAGTTGCATATTTATCATTGTCTGCACAAAATTATTCAAGTTTTGAAGATTATAGTGCTGATATTGAAAGAGCTTTAGAGAGTTTGTTAAATGAGGATTCAGTGGTTTTAGCTCATTCGATGGGAGCTATGCTACTTTTTAAAATTCTTACAACGACACAAAACCTGCAACTAAAAAATACCTTACGTAAAATTAAAATTGTTTTGATACAAATGCCTTTAAAAACAAAGTTTGTTGCATTGATGAAAACAAGTTTATTTCTTGTTGAATTTATTTCTCTGTTTTTTAAACTTTTTATTTTGTGGTGGTTAGAACCTGGTTTATATTTTGCAAAAAACTTTTTTGCTTTTGCATATAAAAACAAAACTTTGCAAACAATAAATTTATTTTTGAATTTACTTTCGATGTTTTCTGGTTTTTGGAAAACAGATATCAAAGAAATTAAAAATCTTATTCGTTTTTATGCCAATTGGCAAAAGCATTTGCTGGATTTTGATTTATCGGAATATAAAAATTTGTTTATGACTTATGGTGCATTTGATTTATTGTGTCCGATGCAAGATGTCAAAGATTTACAAGACAAATTTCCAAATTTAAAATTGCTCAAGATGTTTTATGGATTTCATAATCCACATCATTTATTTTGGTATCAGAAAGAATTTGAAAATTTAGTTTTGCAGAATTTATCCAATGATACTGTACCCACAGTCGACGTGTAAAACCTCGCCAGTGACACCGTTTGCAAGAGGGCTAAATAAAAATAAAGCTGTTCCTGCTACTTCTTCACCAGTTACGTTTCTTTTGAGGCAAGATTTTTCAGCATGGTGATTTAGCATTTTGGTAAAGTCAGAAATACCTCTACCTGCAAGTGTTTTGATTGGTCCAGCTGATATGGCATTAACACGAATATTGTCAGGTCCAAGGTCTGAAGCTAGATAGCGCGTTCCCGCTTCTAGAGCGGCTTTAGCAACACCCATCATGTTGTAATTTTGAATAACTTTTTCAGCGCCTAAATAAGTTAAAGTGACAATAGAACCACCGCCAGCTTTTTGCATTAAAGGTCTTGCTTTTCTTGACATTGCGGCAAGTGAGTAAGCAGAGATATCTTGTGCGATTGAAAAGTGCTCACGAATTGTGTCTACATAGCCACCTTGTAAAGTTTCTTTTGGAGCAAAGGCTAAACAGTGCAGCATGATATCTAATTTGCCATCAAATTCTTGTGCAACTTTTTCGAAAGCCTGATCTAAATTCTCATCACTTGTAACATCAAGCTCAATCATTTTTGGATTTTCAATTACACCTTCGCAAACTTTTTCTAATTCTGGTTTGAGCCTTTCATTTTGGTAGGTAAATATAATATCTGCACCAGCTGCATTTAGTGCTTGAGCGATTGACCAAGCGATGCTTCTTTTATTGGCGACTCCTGAAATAAGTGCTTTTTTCCCTAATAAAATTTTGGGAATTTCTATGCTTGTAAGTTCTTGTGTATCTGTTGTCATGAGCTAGATTTTAGCATCTGCTTTAGAAAGCTTCTAGTTTTTAGGCGTAACCCTTAATAAACTTGTCGTTTTTATTAGTTTTTTTTCGTGAATATATCTATATAAATTAGTATAATTGTTATCACCCAGTAATGGGTGATACATATAACTGCAAACTCCTTTGAAAAAAGGGGTTATTTTGTTTACAGCTTTTTTATGGGCCTGTAAGCAAAAAATTGTTATATGTCTAAAAAAAATGCAAATAGAAAAACCATCCCTAAGCTCAGAGCAAAAGAGTTTAGCTCAAGAATTTTCGTCAATGCGAAGCCCGCATCAAGATAAAGGCGAGCGTGCTGCTACCGACTTAGATACGCTAAATTTGCCAAATAATGAAACAAGAGAACTTGCGCAGAATCAGGCGCAAAATTTAGAAATTAACTCTGCTGTTAATAAGCCAATTGTTAAAGAACAAAATTATATAGAGAATTTTATTAATAATAAAATGGTCAGTCAGGTTTTTCCAAATATTATGAACTGGCTTAATATTGGTGGTAATATTTTTTCTTTTTTGACCAATGCTTTTGATGTTAATGATTCAATTAAAAAAGTAGCTAGTAAATTAGCTTCTTTTGCAACTAAATCTTTTATGATCTCAACAAGCGTTATAAATATTGTTGAAAGATCATATGCAAAAAATTATTTTTCAGCTCTTGGTTTTCTAAATGATATTTTAATTGCTGGTTCTGTCGCACAAAAAGACACATATTTGGCTCGTGGAACAGCTTCTGGAACTTATAATATGGCAAATTCTTTAGCTGATTCTGTGGGTAAAAAGAATTTTGATAGTTTTGAAGATCATATTAAATCTGTTTTTAAAGCTTACAAACAATTTTTTGCTAATTTGTTTTCAAAAAATATTGTCAGTAATTTTAAAGATCATAAAAAAAGTATGTGGGCTATTTTTGGTGGCTTAGGTTCTAATATTGGAGCTTTGGCATGGATGTTTGGGGCAAAACCAGAGTTGCCAACTTTACTTAGAGATATTTGTGGTGTGATGATGGATGTTGAACAACTCAATCCGGGACATTTAAAATCAGGTAGAAAAAATTTCTTTTGGTCTGGTCTTACTTTAGCGATTGGTACTATTTCTGATTTAGTTATGCGTTTTGTTTCAAAAGAAAAACAAGCCTTGCTCATACCTATGACTTATATTTTTGATGGACTTGGAAGACATCTTTTGAGGTTAGATAGGAACGAGCGCGAATTAGAAAAGTTAAAACAAGAGCTTTTTAATGCTAATCAAGAACCTTTAAAGACGAAGCCTGAATTAGAACCAGTGCTCAGGGTAGATGCTGTTGATGATAGTAGTTACATTAATTCTAGGGATATTGCTAGGGAGTTAGTTGCATGAAAATAACTCATCTAACAAGTCCTGAGCAAAATGCAAAAAATAATGATGCAGTTGTTGCGAATCATAATACATTACAAGAAACTTCATGGCAACCACCTTTTTCTATTGATACTCTTAAAAATAAAAGTACAGAATTTGATTTAAAGCGTAAAACTCTGACTTCTCAATTAAGTCCGATTATGTATACTGTTTCTTCAATTTACCACGTAGCTGTTGGCGCTGGTTTAGCTTTAAATATTTTTGATTCCAATAGTGCCATTGTCAAGAATGCTACTCGCTTAACTAAACTCTTTAATTCATTGATTTATGGAGATTTAGCTATTGATGCTTGCAAGCAAAAAAATTCTTTTGATTTACTCAGTAAGCTTCTAGAGCCTTTTTTAAATTGTGTTTCTCAGCTTTCTAACTATCATTTGTTGAGGGGTTTAGGTTCGGCAATGACCCAATTGCATATTGTAAATTTGCCACATATTAAGTGTGATCAGGGCTTATGGGAAAATTTTATACAGAATATGCAACTCACAAGAAAGTTTTTTGTTGAAGCTTGGACAAGTGGCTTATGGGGTAAAGATAGACGCTTGTTTAAATTCAAAGAAGATAAAGGGCATACTCTTGCATGGCTTTCTCATATTCAGGCTTTTTCAAGTATCTTAGGGCTCTTAAATGGAACAAGAAGAAATTTGATAGATAAAATAGTTGGTACTGTCAGAAATGTAATAGGAGTTGGTGTTGATTTAGATCTTTTAAATAAAAAAGATATTGATGAGAAAAATACCGGTAGGTATTATTTGGCTCATGCACTTTTTGATACTGTAAAAAGATTTATTCCTAAAGATAAAGCTGATGTTATAGATAATTTAGCAATGCCTTTGTACAATAAAGCTATGTACCATTTTGGAAAATTAACAAGAAAGCAAAGTGATGGTACCTATGTTCAAACTGTAGATCCTGTTGAAGATCGTATCAAAGAATATACTCTGCATCAGAATCTATTAGCTGTATAATGATGAAAAAACAATTTGATTTTTTTATAGACCGTGGAGGCACTTTTACAGATGTTTTTTATCGTCAATATCATGATGCTGAGTTTCATCATGAAGGCATTTTAAAAATTCTTTCTGAGGATCCAAGTAATTATGATGATGCACCCAGAGAGGCTATCAAAAGAATTGTTGATGATGAAAGTCAGATTCGTACAATCAAAATGGGGACAACAGTTGCGACAAATGCTCTTTTAGAAAGAAAAGGTGCAAAAACTGCCTTTCTGACAACAAAGGGATTTAAAGATTTACTTGAAATTGCTTTTCAAAATAGACCAAAGATTTTTGATTTAAATATCAAAAAAGCTCAACAACTCTATAATACAGTGATTGAGCTTGAAGAAAGAATTTTCCCTAATTGCCCTCAAGACAATTTTTGTAATCAAGATGCAATTAAAAAACAATTAATTGCTTTAAAAAATCAAGGTGTTGAAAGTTTAGCAATTGCTTTATTGCATTCTTATAATAATGATACTCATGAGCAAATGGTAAAAAAAATTGCAGAAGATTTAGGTTTTCAGGATATTTCTTTATCTAGTGAGCTTGTGCCTATGATTAAGTTTGTGCCGCGAGCTTCAACAACAGTGATTGACGCTTATTTGACACCTGTGATTAAAAATTACATACAAAGTTTTAAGTCAGGCTTTAAGTATAAATTAGAAAACACAAAGTTATTATTTATGAAGTCTGATGGTAGTCTCGCTACAGAAAATGATTTTAGAGGCTTCAATTCTATTTTGTCTGGTCCTGCTGGTGGTTTAACGGCTTTGAAAAGTTTATATGAAAAGCAAGCACTCATTGGTTTTGATATGGGTGGAACTTCTACAGATGTTTCTCGTTATGCTGGTGATTTTAATTTAAGTTTTGACTCTGAAATCGAAGGTTTACTCTTGCAAAGTTCTCAATTAGATATCAATACAATTGCCGCTGGCGGTGGTTCAAGATTGTTTTATGAAAATGGTTTGTTTCGTGTGGGTCCAGAGTCTGCTGGTTCACATCCGGGTCCTGTTTGTTATAAAAAAGATGGGTACTTGTCTATTACAGATGCAAACTTGGTTTTAGGTAGATTGCATGCAAAATATTTCCCTAAGGTTTTTGGTGTTGATGCTAATGAGGCTTTAGATTATCAATTAGCTTATAAAGCTTTTGAGGATTTAAGTGAAAAAAATAATTTGCAAATTTCTGTTGAAGAAATTGCTCAAGGTTTTATTCAAGTTGCAAATGAAACAATGGCAAGACCTATTAGAGAAGTTTCTTTGGCAAAAGGTTTTGATATTCAAGATCATAAGCTGGTATGTTTTGGTGGCGCAGCTTCTCAGCATGCAGTAGCTCTAGCACGTTTGCTCGGTATAAAAAAAGTTTTGATTCACCGCTTTAGTGGTATTTTGAGTGCTTTTGGTATTTCTCTTGCTGAGCAATCTTGGCAAAAACAAAAATCTTTATGCGTATCAATAAAACAAAAAGATCAAATAGATTTAGCGATTAAAGATTTAGAAACTAGCCTAAATCGACCTGAAAAAACATCTTTGCAGGTTTTACTCAATCTTCGCTATCAAGGAACTGATACACAATTTTTGCTAGATTATACTGAGGATTGTGAAAAAGTTTTTAAGCAAACTTATTTAAGAGAATTTGGTTTTAATTTAGAAAGAGAAATTATTTGTGATGATGTTTTGCTTATCAAAACTTTGAAAGAAACTCAAGAAACTGTAAAGCAGTCGCAAGAAACACAACAAAAAGATTTAAAGCCAATAGATAAAACAAAAATCTTTTTTGCTGGTCAATGGCAAGAGGCAAATGTTTATAATTTTGCGGATATAAAATATCATGATTTACTTAAGGGTCCTGCCATGATCATGCAAGACACAACAACAATTGTTCTAGAACCTGATTCACAAGCTCGTTTGGATAGTCAAGGTAATTTAGAGCTTGAAGTTTTTTCTAGTCAAGAGAAAAGGAAATTAGAAAATAACCCAATTAATTTAGCTATTTTTTCTAATCGTTTTATGTCCATTGCTGAGCAAATGGGCAAGGCTTTAGAAAGAACAAGTATCTCAACAAATATTAAAGAGCGGCGAGATTTTTCTTGTGCACTTTTTGATGCACAGGGTAATTTGATTGCTAATGCTCCACATCAACCTGTGCATTTGGGATCGATGGGTTTTGCTGTGAAAAAACAAATTGAGTTTGCTCAAATTAAACCCGGTGATGTGATTTTGTCTAATCACCCGATTATGGGAGGTAGTCATTTGCCTGATTTGACTGTGATTAGTCCAGTCTTTAATGAGCAAGAACAAATTATATTTTTTGTTGCGAATCGAGCTCACCATGCTGATGTCGGTGGTATTTGCCCGGGGTCTATGCCAAGTTTTTCTAAGACTTTAAGTGAAGAGGGGGTCGCTATTAAGTCTTTTAAGCTTGTTGAAAAAAATCTTTTTCAAGAAGAAAAATTAAAAGAACTTTTTTGTCAATCAAGATTACTCAAAGACAATATTTCTGATTTGCGTGCTCAAGTTGCGGCAAATAATCAGGGTATACATTTGCTGCAGGAATTAATAAAAGAATATTCTCAAGATACTGTTTTAGATTTTATGCAATATATTTTGAAAAATTCACAAAACGCAGTATTGGATTTGTTGAAAGCAACGATTATAGAGCCCGTTAGTGCTGAAGATTTTTTAGATGATAAAGCAAAAATTGCTCTGAAGATTTCCTTTGATAATGAAAAGCAAAAAGCTGTTTTTGATTTTAGTGAAAGTTCCTGTGAGCTCGATAGCAACCTAAATACACCTACTGCTGTTGTTAGCTCTGCTGTTTTATATTGTTTAAGAGCAATAATTAATAAAGATATTCCTTTAAATCAGGGTTTTTTACAGCCGATTGAAATTAAAGTAGCTCAAAATTCAATTTTAAATCCTTCGGAAGATAAAGCCGTTGTAGCTGGTAATGTGCAAACATCACAAAGAATTGTTGATGTAATTTTAAAGGCATTTAATATTTGTGCTGCTTCTCAAGGCTGTATGAATAATGTAATTTTTGGTAATTCTCAATTTGGTTATTATGAAACTATTGGTGGTGGTGCTGGCGCTGGTTGTATAGATGGTGAAGCTTTTCATGGTGCCTCTGGTGTGCATACGCATATGACAAATACGCGCATAACTGATGCAGAAATATTAGAGACTCGTTACCCTGTGCTCTTGCAAGAATTTGCTATTAGAGAAAATTCTGGTGGTCATGGTAAATATAATGGTGGTAATGGTTTGCTTAGGCATTTTAAATTTTTAGATGAGCTTGAACTCTCTTTGCTTACAGAAAGAAGAGTTTTTTCTCCTTATGGATTAAATGGTGCAAGCCCGGGTAAAAGTGGCGAAAATCTTTTGTTTACAAAAGAAAAAGATGGTGCACTCAAAGAAACCAAACTTGCATCTAAGGTTCATGTTAAAGTTCATAATGGTGACGAGTTAAAGATCTTAACTCCCGGTGGAGGTGGTTTTGGAAACTAAATATATAAAAGTGATTGGAGCTGGTTTAGCTGGTACAGAAACCGCTTGGCAAATTGCTTGTTTGCTTGAAAAACATAATTTATCCCAATATAAAGTTCAACTTTTTGAAATGCGTCCACATAAAAAAACACCCGCCCATCATACTGCAAATTTTGCCGAATTAGTTTGTTCCAATTCTTTAGGCTCAGAATTTTTGACAACAGCAAGAGGGGTATTGATTCATGAGATGTTGTTTTTTGATAGTTTAATTATAAACTCTGCAAAAAAAGCTAAAGTGCCTGCTGGACAGGCTTTGGCTGTTGATAGAGATGTTTTTGCGTCCGAAGTTACCAAAAAAATTGAGAATCATGCTTTTGTTGAGATTGTCAAAGAGGAATTTGTTGAAGATTTAACTCAGTATATTAATAAAGATGATTTTTTAGTGATTGCAACTGGTCCTTTGACTTCCGAGGCTTTGGCTTTAGAAATTCAAAAGTTTTTTAAGTCTGTTAATCAAGAAGTACAAACAGATTTTTTACATTTTTTTGATGCGGCAGCACCAATCGTTGAAGAAAGCTCAATTAATATGGATATTGCTTTTAAGGCTTCTCGTTATGATAAAGGTGTAGAAGAAGGTGCTCAAGGTGATTATATAAACTGCCCTTTTTATTCACAAGAAGAATTTGATAATTTTTACCAAGAGCTTATTAATAGCGAAAAAGCTGAGTTGAAAGATTTTGAAAAAGAAAATATGAGGTTTTTTGATGCTTGTCAACCTATTGAACAAATAGCTTCTAAGGGTGCTAAAACTTTGACTTTTGGTCCATTGAAACCTGTTGGTTTGCGAGATAAACGTTGCTTAGATAAGCGTCCCGTAGCGGTCGTACAACTACGTCAGGATAATGTTTGTGGGTCTTTGTATAACTTAGTAGGTTTTCAAACAAATTTAAAATGGGGAGAACAAAAAAGAGTTTTTTCATTGATACCCGGCTTAGAAAATTTAGAAATTGTACGTTATGGAGTTATGCATCAAAATATTTTTATTAATTCACCACAACTATTAAATCAAGATTTATCAGTGAAGAATTGTGACAATGTTTTTTTTGCTGGTCAGATTACCGGTGTTGAAGGTTATACAGAAAGTGCGGCAACGGGAATTGTAGTAGCTCTCTCGATAATTAAAAAGATTACAAAAAAACAAAGTTTTGTGATGTCAGAAAATACAATGTTGGGCTCTTTAATACATTATGTGACTCATTGTGAACCAAAAAGATTTCAACCAATTAATTCTAATTGGGGTTTACTCAATAAAGAACCAGAGAAGTTAGATAAACAATATCGTAAAAACAAAAAACTGCGCTATGAGTTTTTGGCATCTAGGGCACTAGAAGATTTGCAAACAGCTTGTGTTTCGCTAAACTAGCTACTGTGAACAACTTCGGACCGTGTTCATTTTGTCTTATTTTTAGGACACTTCGGACCGTGTTCATTTTGTCTCATTTTTAGGACACTTCGGACCGTGTTCATTTTGTCTCATGATTTAATAAATTAACTTAGCTATTAATAACAAATCCCAATAACTGCGATACTCTTGTAGCTCAAAATTATTATTGACAACAATTAAACTGAAGCCTTTTTCGCATTGAAAAGCCTTGTTCTTAAAATTTATTAACAGCATCTAGACTGCAAGGACTGTATTATTTAAAAAAAACAATAATTTATCAACATTTATTTGTAATTTGAGGCAATCACTTATAATTAATATATGCCTGAAACAAGTCAAGATCTAGAATACAGAATTGAAAAAGATACTATGGGGGAAATGAAAGTTCCTGCTGATAAATATTATGGCTGTCAAACGGCAAGGTCAATTGTTAATTTTAAAATTGGACAAGATAGAATGCCTTTAGAAATAATTCGTGCTTTTGGGGTTTTAAAAAAATCTGCTGCGATTGTTAACTCTAAGCTTGGTGTTTTAGAACAAGAAAAAGCTGATTTGATCGTGCAAGCTTGTGATGAAGTTATTGCAGGTAAACTTAATGATCATTTTCCTTTAGTTGTATGGCAAACTGGTTCTGGTACGCAATCTAATATGAATGTTAATGAAGTGGTAGCAAATCGTGCTATTGAAATTGCTGGTGGTGAGCTTGGTTCAAAAGATCCAATTCACCCAAATGATGATGTCAATAAATCTCAATCTTCTAATGATACTTTTCCAACAGCGATGCATATTGCAGCAGCTACTTTTACTTTAACAAGATTGGTTCCAAGTTTATCTGCTTTAAGAGATGCATTTAAAGCAAAATCTGTTGAGTTTGAAAAGATTGTAAAAATTGGTAGAACGCATTTGATGGATGCAACTCCTTTAACTTTAGGGCAAGAGTTTTCGGCTTATGCAGTGCAATTAGAAAAGGGCATTGCTCGTATTGATGCTGTGTTACCTGACTTAATGGAGCTTGCTTTAGGTGGTACAGCTGTGGGTACAGGACTTAATACACATAAAGATTTTGCTGTTGCAGTTGCAAAACAAATTGCTGAAGAAACAGGTTTTAAATTTGTTAGTGCTGAAAATAAATTTGAAGCACTTGCCGCACATGATGCATTAGTAATGGCACATGGTGCTTTAAAAACAGTTGCTGTTTCTTTGATGAAAATCGCAAATGATATTCGTTTACTTGCTTCGGGTCCTCGTTGCGGTATTGGCGAGATTAGTTTACCAGCAAATGAGCCGGGAAGTTCTATTATGCCGGGTAAGGTGAATCCGACACAGTGTGAGGCTTTGACAATGCTGTGTGCTCAGGTGATGGGTAATGATGTGGCTGTTAATGTAGGTGGGTCAAATGGACATTTCCAACTTAATGTTTTTAAGCCAATGATGATTTTTAATTATTTAAATTCAGCTCGTTTGCTTGCAGATGGTGCGGAATCATTTTTAGAAAATTGTGTTGTTGGGATCATGGCAAATGAAGAAAATTGTCAAGAAAATTTGGAAAATTCTTTGATGTTAGTCACAGCTTTAAATTCACATATCGGCTATGATAATGCGGCAAAAATTGCTAAAAATGCACATGAGAAATCTTTGACTTTACGGGAATCTGCAATTGAATTGGGTTTGCTCACTGATGCTGATTTTAGTGCTTGGGTGCGTCCAGAAGATATGCTTGGTCCAAAACAATAAAAGTGAAAAAATATGACAGAACATCAAATTTTAGAGCCAGAAGATTTTAAAGTACAAATGGCAAATGTGCAAAATAAAATAGTGCTTGATTGTAGGTCTTTAGACGAATTTAAGTCTGGAACTATTCCTGAGGCTTGTTGTATTCCTGTAGATGATTTAGAAAATCAGTTAAATATTTTGAATAAAGAAAGTCAAATTTTTGTTTTTTGTGGTTCTGGAAAAAGATCTGCAAAAGCTTGTGCAATTCTAAAAGCAAATTCGATGAATAATATTTGTGAATTAAGTGGTGGTTTTAATAATTGGCAGGCACAAAACAATCCAGTTTTAAAAAAACGTCAGGCAATTAGTTTACAAAGGCAGGTAATGATTGCCGCTGGCTTTTTGGTTTTATTAGGTGCAGTTTTGGGGCATTTTGTTAATTATAGATTTTTCTTATTATCTGTATTTGTGGGCTTGGGGCTAAGCTTTGCTGGTATTTCTGGTTTTTGCGGTATGGCGTTATTGCTAGAAAAAATGCCATGGAATAAAGCAGTTTCATAGCTACTGTTAACAAATCCTGATACTGTGTTACTCTCGTAAGACACTTCGGACCGTGTTCATTTTGTCTTATTTCTTATTTCAAGTTTTTATTCATAATAGCAGCTAAAATTTTTTAGAAGAAATATTAAAGATTAGCTTGTTTTTTTTAAGAGGTGCTAAAATTTAAAAGCTTTAAAAAGCGATAGTTACTAAGCGGAAGTAACTCAATTGGTAGAGTACTTGCCTTCCAAGCAAGCTGTTGCGAGTTCGAGTCTCGTCTTCCGCTCCATTAAATTCTAAAAAGAAAAATACCCATTAAGGGTATTTTTCTTTTTAATAAGATATTCGAGTCGCGAAAGCCCCAGCGGGTCCAAGTAAAAAGCAAAATATATATTCATTTACGACCGCTGAAATCCGCTCCATTAAATTCTAAAAAGCAAAATACCCGTTAGGGTATTTTTCTTTTTAATAAGATATTCGAGTCGCGAAAGCCCCAGCGGGTCCAAGTAAAAAGCAAAATATATACTTAATTACGACCGCTGAAATCCGCTCCATTAAATTCTAAAAAGCAAAATATATACTTAATTACGACCGCTGAAATCCGCTCCATTAAACATAACAGCGAAAAATGTGGTCTTGGTGCCTGGCACGATGATTTGCTAAAATTTATACCAATGAAAAAAATTATTAGTTTATTAGTACTTGTTCTTTTTGCTTTCAATATGAATTCATGTTGCAAAAAATGTTCTGAAAATTGTGATATGCATGACAAGCCTCAAGCTGAAGCTCAAGATCAGCCAGCAGCAGCAGAAAATGAAATAGCTGAAAATACTCAAGAACACACAGCAGAAACTCACTAGTTCTATTTGTGCTATTCTTTATTTCACCTCTTTACTTGAAATAAGGATGGCTAAATTATGAACAACGAATTAGAGTTATTAATGCCGGGCGGCAGCCTTGAAAAAATTAAATACGCGATTGCATATGGTGCTGATGCTGTTTATGCTGGAGTTCCTCGATATAGTTTGCGGGCTCGAGAAAATGAGTTTTTTGATATTGATTTAGTTCAACAAGCTGTTGATTTTGTGCATGCTCGCGGAAAAAAAATCTATTTAACTGCAAATATTTACGCTCACAACAATAAAATTAATGGTTTTATGGATGCAATGTCTGATATGGTGCAACTAAAGCCAGATGCTTTTATTATGACCGATCCGGGTTTGATTGCTTTAACCAAAGAAAAATTTCCAGAGGCTGTGATTCATTTATCTACTCAAGCGAATAATACTAACTGGGCACAAGTCAAGTTTTGGAAGGATTATGGTATAGAAAGAGCTATTTTAGCTCGTGAATTAAGAATCGAGGAAATTAGAGAAATCCATGAAAAAGTGCCAGAGATTGAGCTTGAAGCTTTTGTTCATGGCTCAATTTGCATGGCATATTCTGGTCGTTGTTTACTTTCAAATTATTTAAGTTATCGTGATGCCAATCAAGGTACTTGTTCACATACTTGTCGTTGGGGTTTTAAGGTTAATGCCAATGATGCTGAGCGCGGACAAAGAGCAGATGGTTTTACAAAATTTGATGATGTTGATGCTCAGTATGTACCACTAGATGGTGATTTTTATTTAGAAGAACGTGAGCGTCCCGGCGAGATGATGCCTATTGATGAAGATGAATATGGCACATATATAATGAATTCCAAAGATTTGTGTGGTATTGATTATATGACTCAATTAAGAGATGCTGGTATTGTAAGTTTTAAAGTTGAAGGAAGAAATAAAACAGAATATTATGCTTCAATTGTTGCTAGAGCTTATAGACAAGGTTTAGATGCAATTGCTAATAATCAAGACTTGAATCCAGATTTAAGAGATTGGATGTTAGCTGAGGTTGCAACAACAGCTAATCGTGGTTTCATTCCAGGTTTTTATCCAAGAAATGCCAAAGCAGCAGCCCAAGAACTTGAAAGATCACATGCTATTCAAACTCATCTCTATGCAGCTCGAGTAGTGGCTTTTGATAAACAAAGCCAAGTTGCATGTTTAGATATCAAAAACAGAATCGATCAAGGTGATAAGTTAACTTTTATTAGTCCAGATCAAGCGGAATTTGTACAAGACTTTGATAATGCTTTTTATAACGGACACCCTGATGCTCTTGAATTTTCTCAAGAAACTTTTTTATTAGATCCTAATAACTCAAAAAATAAAAAATTTAGTGAAGCAAAAATCGAAGCTACTGCTCATGCGCACGGTGGCGGTAAGTTTGTTTATTTAAAACTAGACAAAGATTTAGGAGAATTTCCTGACTTAACAATTGTGAGAATGTCTTTTAAAGAAGCAAAAACACTGAGAAATAGAACAGCTGTTGCCGTTTAATTTTGCTTTAAGGCTTTATAAATAACCCAAAAGATTTTTTTACAGGCAAGTTCTCTAACTTGTTCTCGTGAGAGTGGTCTTGCACCCCAATAAATATTTTGGTTAAAGATTTCTTTGCCATTTTTTAAAATACAAGTGTAAATTGTACCAATTGGTTTTTCTGGGCTTGCTCCATCTGGCCCTGCAATTCCTGTTATAGAGACATTGATATCTGAGTCTGATATCTCTGCAAGTCCGTATGCCATCTCAGTTGCAACTTCTTTTGATACGGCGCCAAAATTTTCTAGGGTATCTTTTTGAACTTTTAAAATTTTTATTTTTGCTATATCAGCATATGTAACTAAGTTGAGTTTGGTGTATTGAGAGGCTCCGGGAATATCAGTAAGCATTTTGCTTGCCAGTCCGCCGGTACAAGATTCAGCAAAAGAGATTGTTAATTTTTGTTCTTTGAGAGTTTTTGCTAGTACGCTTGTGATGG
>Ga0181568_10002531_pt1 | contig 16649 bp, 14 predicted proteins | sample 101ome_20_FD_133758 | JGI IMG/M metagenome (GOLD analysis project Ga0181568, IMG submission 133758) | Coastal salt marsh microbial communities from the Groves Creek Marsh, Skidaway Island, Georgia - 101404AT metaG (megahit assembly) | ecosystem: Environmental > Aquatic > Marine > Intertidal... | reverse complement strand
TGTGCTTGTCGAATTCGGATATGGGTGTTCACACCCTGAAAGAAAATCAAACCCGCGCGAGCGCAGCGATCAGGTCGCGTAGCTGCGGTCCCCGGCGTCGCCCAGTCCGGGCACGATGTAGCCCTTCTCGTTGAGATGCGAGTCCAATGAGCCGATATAGACCGGCACATCAGGATGCGCCTCGGCCAGGGCGGCGATTCCCTCCGGCGCGGCGAGGATGCTGATCAATCGCATGTCTCGTGCCCCGCGGGCCTTGAGTTGGGAGACGGCGGCAACCGACGAATTGGCCGTCGCGAGCATCGGATCGACCAGGATCAGCGGGCGTTCGGCCATGTCTTCCGGCGCCTTGAAGTAATACTCGATCGCCTCGAGCGTATCGTGGTCGCGGTAGATGCCGATATGACATACGCCCGCCGTCGGCATGAGCTCGAGTGCCGCATCGAGCATGACGTTGCCGGCCCGCATGATCGACACGAGAACGGGACCCGGTGCCGCCAGCACCGGCGCGGTCATCCGCTCGAGCGGTGTCTCGATCTCCCGCTCGGTCAGTGCCAGGTCGCGGGTCGCGTCGAACAGCATGAGCTGTGCGATCTCGCGGACCAGCATGCGGAATGTGATCGACGGCGTGGTCTTGTCGCGCAGGAGCGATATCTTGTGCTGCACCAGCGGATGGGTGACGACGATGGGATCGACGGCCATGAAACTGTCCTGAGAAAACTCCGTGAGCCCCGATTAAGCCCCACATGGCGCCAGAAGGCGAGCGCCGGTTTCCACCCGGTTGCGGAAGCCGGAGCGGCGGTGCCATTGTTCGAACCGCACACGCGATCACGAACGAGCAGCGATTTTCGAATGTCCGCGGACAGCAGACTGGCTTCCAACCCGATCGAGCGCGAAGACTGGCCCGACGGGTCGATCGTGCTGCACAACCGCGCCGCCCTGCCCGACCCGCTGCCCGACATCCTCGACCGGTTCGACGACTGGGTCCTGCGCGACCCCGATGCTGTCTTCATCACCGAACGGGTCGCCGGCAGCATCGCGGCATGCGGTTACGGCGCGATCGACCGCAGGTCCGATGCGATCGCCGCACATCTCGCGACACGGGGCATCCGCCCGGGTGATCGAATTGCCGTCGTCGACGGATCCGGTGCCCGGCACGCGGCGCTCAAGCTCGCCTGCCTCAAGGCGGGCCTCGTGCACGTGCCCCTGTCGCCCCTGCTTCTCGGGTCCGATCATGGCCAGGCGCGCCTCACGGGCCTGCTCGCGGCCGCCGCCCCGCGGCTCGTTTTCGCACAGGATCCGGCACTTCCCCACGACAAGGGTGCCTTTGACGTCGAGCCGGTCGCCGCGCTCGACGACACGGGCGACGCGTCCTTCGCGCGTCCGTCTCACGACCCCGACGACCCGGCGGCGATCTACTTCACCTCGGGTTCGACGGGCGACCCGAAGGGCGTGTCGATCACACGGCGCATGATCGCCGCCTGCCAGTCCGCCTACGGCGTGCGCTGGCCGTTTCTCGAAGCGCGTCCGCCGGTGCTGATCGACTGGCTGCCCTGGCACCATGTCTTCGGCGGGCTCGACAACTTCCACAAGATGATCTGGTACGGCGGCAGCTACCATGTCGAGGTACCGCCCGGCGCGGACAGCATGGACGCATTCGCCGCGCGCATCCGCGACACACGGCCCACGATCCACATCAACGTCCCCTACGGGATAGACCTGCTGCTCGATCATCTGGACCACGACCCGGACACACGCGCCGCGCTGTTCGAGCGCCTGGACCTCGTCTTCTTCGCCGGGGCGGGTATGGGTGCCGGCACCTGGCAGCGCCTGCGGGACGCCGTCGCCGCCGGCCCCCATGGCCCGGACGGACCGCCGCTTGTGCTGTCGGGCTACGGCGCGACCGAGGCCGGTTCGACCATCTGTCTTGGCCATGAACCCGCCGGGCGCACCGACGAGATCGGGCTACCCCTTCCCGGGCACAGCCTGCGGCTGGCGCCGGTCGAGGACGCCCGCGAGGTGCGATTCAAGGGCCCCAACGTGTCGCCGGGTTACATCGCGCCCGACGGGCTAACGCCCCTCGTCATCGACGATGCGGGATACCTGCGCACCGGCGACCTCGCGCGTGCGCTTCACGACGGCACGCCCGAGCGCGGCCTGTGTTTCGACGGCCGTCTGGCCGAGGACTTCAAGCTCACCACCGGTACCCGGGTAAAGGTCGGCGCGCTCCGCCACGCGCTGATCGCGGCCTGCGCGCCCGATCTGCAGGACGTGGCGATCGCCGGTGCCGGGCGTGACCGGATCGCCGTGATCCTGTTCCCGACCGCCGAGGCGGCGGCTGGCGATCGTGACGCCCTGCGCACCCGCCTTTCACAGGCCCTCGCCGGACACAACGTCCGCATGCCCGGCGGCTCCACCGCTGTCGCTTGCGCCGCCATCAGCGACGGACCGCCGGACCGGAACGCCGGTGAGATCAACGACAAGGGCCATCTGGTCCAGAAGACCTGCCTCGCCAACCGTGCGGTGCTGGTCGAAAAACTCTACGCCGATCCGGCCGACCCGGATCTCATCTGCCCCGACACGCCCTGAAACAGGCCGGCCAAACCAAGGAACCTCGCACCATGACCGACGAACCCGTCCTCCTGATCGACCGCGACCCCGACGACGCCTTCGTCACCCTGACCATGAACCGGCCGGACAAGCTGAACGCGCTCGATCTCGAACTGCTCGATGCGATCGACGACGCGGTCCGTGGCGCCCAGAAGGACCCGGAGATCCGCGCGATCATCCTCACCGGCGCGGGCCGCTCCTTCACAACGGGCTTCGACCTGATCAGCGACGATTTCGAGATGGACACCGAGGGCTGGCGCGAGGATATGTCCGCCAACTGCGACCGGCTGCGTACGATCTGGAGTTCGGAGGTGCCGGTCATCGCGGCGATCAACGGCTACGCGCTCGCCGGCGGGCTCGAGCTCGCCATGTGCTGTGACCTCGCGATTGCCGCCGAGGACGCGATGATGGGCGAGCCGGAGGTGCGTCACGCCTCGGGCCCACCATCCCTGATGATGCCCTGGACCATGCCGATCCGGCATGTGCGATGGCTGATGTACACCGGTGACATGGTCGACGGGCGCGAGGCCGAGCGCATTCATCTGGTGAACCGGTCCGTGCCCGCCGACCAACTGATGGAAGAGGCCAGGCGGCTCGCCCGCAAGCTTGCGCGCATGCCCGGCGCGGCGATCAAGTTCGCCAAGGCGTCAATCAACCATCAGCAGGAGACGGCGGGGCTCACCAGCTCATGGCTCTACAATGTGGAGGCGATCGCGAGCCTGCACGCGTCGGAGCATGGACGCCACTGGATGCGCAAGATGCGCGACGAACCGCTCAAGCAGGTCCTCGCCGACCGCGAGGCGCCGTTCCGGGATCTGGACTAGCGGTCAGGCGTTCCGCCCGCGCAGGCGTTCGAAGTTCGACAGCACCGTTTCGGCATCGACCACGTCGGCGTAGCGTCGCTCCACGTCACGCAGGTTCGCCCGGTGCGGCTCCTCGTCATGATCGCCGACGCAATCCTCGGGCACGATGGTGCGGAAACCGAGACTGAACGCGTCGATCACGGACGCGCGCACGCAGCCGGAGGTGATGCAGCCGGTCACCACCACCGTGTCCACCCCGTGCTTGATCAGGAACGGCGCCACCGGGGTGTTGAAGAAGATCGAGGGCGCGCCCTTGGTCACCACCAGGTCCGGCTCGGCGGCCGCGATTCGCGGGTCGAGCTCGACCGAGGGGTGACCCTCGACCAGCTCCTCGCGCAGGGGCGCGATCTTCCAGTGGGGCATCGCCGCCTGCGAGTGATATCCCATGACGCAGGCCGCCACGGGGAAGCCGGCGTCCTTCGCGGCCCGGACAACGTCGACCGTCCGTTCGACCGCCGCGTCGATCATCGGCGCGCCGCCCATGCGGAACTCCGGATCGGTGAACCCGCGCTGGAAATCCACGACCACGACGCCGGGACGTTCGCCCCAGCCGACCTCGCCGTCTCCGTAGCCGCGTTCGGCATAATCCATTTCCTGAACTCCGTTGCGTCCCATGTCCCGGTGAGGGAGTATTAAAGCATGGCAGTTTGAGTGCGTCTCGCCGCAGGCATAAAACAAAAGCCGCGGTGCGCAAACAGGGGGAGTTTCAATGGGTTACCGCATCTCCGTCGACACGGGCGGCACGTTCACCGACATGGTCGTGCTCACCGAGGACGGGCAGTTCCACGTCGGCAAGGCGCTGACCACGCCGGACCGGATTTCGGAAGGCATGTTCAACGCGCTCGCGGTCGTCGCCGAGACCTTCGAGACCACCCCGAAGGACATGCTCGCGGCCACGGATCTCCTGATCTACGGCACGACCCGGGCGACGAACGCCATCGTCACCAAGCAGACCGCGCGCACGGCATTCCTGACGACCGCCGGATTCCGCGACATCCTGGTGTTCAAGGAAGGCGGCAAGCACGGGCCGCATGACTACAGCTACGACTACCCGCAGCCCTACATCCCGCGCCGGCGCACCTTCGAGATCAACGAACGCATCGGCGCCTCGGGCGAGATTGTCCGCCCCCTCGACGAGGCCCAGGCCCGCGAAGTCATCGAGACGCTGAAGGAACGCGGCTTCGAGGCCATCGCGGTGTCGCTCCTCTGGTCGATCGCCAACGAGGCGCATGAAGCAAAGCTCGGCGAGCTGATCGAGGAAATCATGCCCGGCGTGCCCTACACCCTGTCGCACCGGCTGGCCCCGATCCTGCGCGAGTATCGCCGCGCCTCGGCGACGGCAATCGACGCCTCGCTCAAGCCGCTGATGCAGGCGCATCTGCGCCAGATGCGGACCGATCTCGCCGACAGCGGGTTCACCGGCGACCTTCTGGTCTCCACCGCTGTGGGCGGCTGCCAGGAGGTCGAGTCCCTCGTCGAGCGTCCGATCAACACCCTCAAGTCCGGCCCGGCCATGGCGCCCGTCGCCGCGCGCGCCTATTCCGGGCTGGAGCGCATGGGCGGCGATGTCATCGTCTGCGATACCGGCGGCACCACGTTCGATGTCGGCCTGGTGCGCGACGGCAACCTGATCTACTCCCGCGATTCCTGGCTTGGTCCGCTCTGGACCGGCGACATCATGGGCACCTCCACCGTCGATGTGCGCTCCGTCGGCGCGGGCGGCGGCTCGATCGCCTGGGTCGATCCGGGCGGCCTGCTGCGGGTCGGCCCGCAGTCGGCCGGCTCGGTACCCGGGCCCGCCTGCTACGGCGCCGGCGGCACGGAGCCCACGGTCACCGACGCCGCACTGGTGCTCGGCTATATCGATCCCGGCTACTTCAACGGCGGGCGCCTGTCGCTCGACCGCGATGCGGCCGTCGCAGTGATTTCAAAGCTGGCCGAGAGCATGGGCAAGGGCGTCGACGAGACCGCCCACTCGATCATGGTCATCGCCAACGAGCTGATGATCAAGGCGATCGGCGAGATCACCGTCAATGACGGGCTGAACCCGCGCGAGAGTGTCATCGTCGCAGGCGGCGGAGCCGCCGGCTTCAACATCATGCCCATCGCCCAGGAGCTGGGCTGCGACACGGTGATCCTGCCGCGCACCGCCTCGGCATTGTCGGCCTGCGGGATGCAATTCTCCTCGATCGTGTTCGAAGCGACCCGCTCGCGCTTCACGGATTCGAACGGTTTCGACCGGGACGGCGCCAACCAGGCGCTCGACGAGATCGAGGCCGAGTTGATGGAGTTCCGCGACAGCCTCGGAACCTCGAAAGACGCCGACGTCAGCATCGAGTTCTTCGTCGAGGCGCGCTACCGTGCCCAGGTCTGGGAGCTCGACACGGCGCTGCCCAAGCCCCGGCTCGGAAGCGATGCGGATGTGGACGAGCTGGTGGAAACCTTCCACCAGACCCATGAGCGCATCTATGCCGTGCGCGACGAGGGCAGCCCCGTCGAATGCGTCAACTGGAAGGGCCGCATCTCGATCCGGCCCTTCGACCCGCCGACCGCGCCGGAGCCGACCACCGCTGAGGGTACGCCCACGGCAGCGACGGAACGCCAATGTTTCTTCGGCGGCGACGCGCCCGTGGCCACGCCGATCTTCCGCGGCCCTGACCTCCAGACTGGCGACACGGTCGCGGGCCCGGCCATCATCGAAGAGCCCACCACCACCATCGTCGTCTATCCGGGGATGTCCGCGCGGCTGAGTGCCGCCGACAGCTACATCCTCGATTGCAGCGCATAAGGGAGGACGTCATGTCCGAACCACAGACCACGCTCGACCCCGTCCTGATCTCGGTGATGGCGAACCGCCTCGACGGCATCGTCCGCGAGATGACCAACACCCTGCTGCGCTCGGCCCGCTCGGCCGTCATCTCCTCGGCGCGCGACTTCTCCTGCTGCCTGGTCACCGGCCAGGACGAGCTGCTCGCGCCGGCCGAGGGCCTGCCGGTGCACATCTTCGGCTGTCACATCCAGACGGCGAACATGCGCAAGTATCACGCCGGCGACATCCAGCGCGGCGACGCCTATCTCGACAACGACCCGTATGGCGGTAACACCCACCCGGCCGACCACACCTTCATGGTGCCGGTCTTCTTCGAGGGCGAGCATCTGTTCACCGCCGTCTCCAAATGCCACATGGCCGACATCGGCAACTCGATCCCGTCGAGCTACTTCGTGCGCGCGCGCGACGTCTACGAGGAGGGCGCGCTGGTCTTCCCCGGCGTGCGGATCCAGCGCGACTTCGAGAATGTCGAGGACATCATGCGCATGTGCCGCGCGCGCATCCGGGTGCCGGACCAGTGGTACGGCGACTACCTCGCCGGGCTGGGTTCCGCGCGCGTCGCCGAGCGGCGGCTCGAGGCCTTCTGCGAGAAATACGGCAAGGAGACGGTCAAGACCTTCATGCGCGAATGGTTCGACTATTCCGAACGCCGCATGATCGACAATATCCGCAAGCTGCCGAAGGCGAGCCTCGTCAACAAGGGACGGTCCGACCCCCTCGAGGGCATGCTGCCCGACGGCCTCGAACTGACGGTCAAGATCGACATCGACCCGGACGAGGGCAAGATAAAGGTCGACCTGCGCGACAACCCGCCGTCGGTCGATGCCGGCCTGAACACCTCGCTCGGCTCGGCCACCTCGGCCGTTGTGGGCGCCATCTTCAACGCGCTCGACAAGGACCTGCCGCGCAACGAGGGCGCCTTCCGACGACTGGAGTTCCAGTATGCCGAGGACAGCGTCGTCGCCGCGCCCACCTTCCCGCATTCCTGTTCGGTCTCGACAACCAACGTGTCGGAGCGGCTGGTCAACATCACCCAGTCCGCCTTCGCCCAGCTGGGCGACGGCATGGGCCTGTCCGAGGGCGGCGCGGGGCTTGGGGCCGGCATGGCCGTCATCTCGGGCCAGGATCTGCGGCGCGAGCCCGAGCCCTATGTGAACCGTCTGATGCTCTCGACCAACGGCGGCCCGGCGAGTTCCGAGGCCGACGGTTGGGTCAACTACGCGATCCCGGTCATCGCCGGGCTCATGTACCGGGACTCGGTCGAGGTCGACGAGCTCAAGCACCCGATCCGGGTGGAATCACTCCAGCTGGTAACGGATTCCGCCGGCGCGGGCCGCCGACGCGGCGCGCCGGCCCAGCAGATCGAGTATGGCCCCACCCACGCGCCGATGATGGCCGTGATCTCCTGCGACGGTCAGCATGCGCAGCCACGCGGCGTGCTCGGCGGCTTGCCGGGCACTTCGGGCGAGACATGGCTCATCGAAGACGAGTCCCAGCCGGAGCGGATGCCAAACGTCGTCCAGCTCACCCTCAATCCGGGCCAGCGCGTCCGCGGCCGCGATTCCGCCGGTGGCGGCTACGGCGACCCGCTGGAGCGCGAGACGGAGCGCGTAATCGTCGACGTGCTGGAGGGGTGGGAGACCATCGAAAAGGCACGAGACATCTACGGGGTGATCTTTACCGGCAAGATCGAGGACGAGTCGCTCGAAGTCGACGAGGCCGCCACCGAGGCGCGTCGCGCGGAACTCCGCGAGGCCCGCGCGAACTGAGACGCGTACGCCCCTGTCCCGTTGGAACGGGCATAGTAAGATAGGCTGTCACGCGCCCGCCCTAGCCCCGTTCCGGACCCATGCAGAGCGAAACGCAGTCCGCGCCTTATAATCGCCGCGCCGCGATCATCCGCATGACGCCGGTGCTGGCGCTCGCGTTCATCCTCGCCCATTTCCTGCGCTCGGCCCCGGCGGTCATCGCCCCGAACCTGCGCACCGAACTCGGGCTGACGCCGGGCGAGCTCTCGAGCCTGCCGGCCGCCATCTTCCTCGGCGCGGCGCTGATGCAGCTCCCGGTCGGGGTCTTCCTCGACCGCTACGGTCCCCGGCGCACCATGGCCGCCCTGTTCTCGCTGGCCGCGCTCGGCGCGATCGTCTTCGCGTCGGCACACGGGGTGGCCCTGCTCGCCGCCGGCCTGTTCCTCATCGGCTGCGGCGCCGCGCCCGTCTTCATGGGCGTGATCGTGCTGCTGTCGCGCTGGCTCGCGCGCGACCGGCTCGCCACGGGCACCGCCATCTCGATCGCGGTCGGCGGGACCGGCATGCTCCTGTCCGCCTCGCCCTTCGCCGCGGCGGTCGAACTCTATGGCTGGCGTGCGACGCTGTTTGCCGTCGGCATCTTCTCGCTGGCCGTGGCAGCGGGCCTTCTCGTGATGGTCCGCGACCGGCCGGCCGATGCCCCGCAATCGGCAAGCACGGAAACCCTGCTCGAGACGGTGATCGGCCTCCGGCACGTGCTGGGGGACATCCGCATCTATTCCTTCGCCGCCGCGACCGCCGTCTCGGTGGGGGCGCTGGTGACCATCCGCAATCTCTGGATTGGCCCCTATCTCAACGACGTCCACGGCCTCGACATCGTCGAACGCGGCAACGTCATCTTCGCCGTCTCGCTCGCCTGGATCGTCGCGGCGATCCTCTACGGCCCGCTCGACCGGTGGTTCGACACGCGGCGCGGCGTCGTGACGGGGGGCATGCTCGCCTACGTCGCCATGACCGCAGCACTCGCGATCAACGGCAGCGATTCCGTGCTCGTCGCCACGATCCTGCTATCCGGTTTCGCCCTCTTCGCGCCGATGGCGTCGCCGATCTTTGCCCACGCCCGCAGCCTGTTTCCCGACACCCATACCGGGCGGGTCTTCACCGCGATCAATGTCTGCACCTGGTCCGGCGTGTTCCTGATGCAGATGGGTACCGGCGCGATCCTCGATGCCTTTCCCGTCGATGAGCTCGGGCGCAGCCCGGCGATCGCCTATCGCACCATGTTCGCGGTACTGGCGGTCGCCCTGCTGGTCGCGCTGCTGGCCTATCGCCGGGTCGAGGACGCGCCGCCGTCCAGGGAAAGATGACGGCCGAACGATAGAAAACAACGACTCAGGCGGAGTCGACGAAGACCTTCTTCATCTGCGGTGCCGGATAGCGCTCGCCGGCCGCAGCGCCCACCGGAACGGCCGCCGACATCGCGGCCAGCTCGTCGGCAGAAAGCTCCACGCCGAGCGCACCCATATTCTCGTCGAACCGCTCGGCGCGCTTCGTGCCCGGAATGGCGACGATGTCCTCGCCCTGGCCCAACAGCCACGCGAGCACCACCTGCGCCGGCGTGCAGTTTTTCTTCGCGGCGAATTCCGCGACCCGCAGCGCGAGCTCACGATTCTGCTGGAAGTTGCCTTGCGAGAAGCGCGGGTGACGGTAGTGCGGATCGTCCTCGGGCACCGTCTCGGCGTTGATGAAGTTGTCGGTCAGCAGGCCGCGTCCCAGCGGCGAGTAGGCCACGAACGAAATACCCAGTTCACTCGTCGCGGCACGGATCTGCTCCGCCTCCGCACGGTACAGGATGGAGAACTCGCTCTGCACAGCCGCCAGCGGATGGGTCGCATGCGCGCGGCGGATCGTCTCGGGCTTGGCCTCGCAAATGCCGATCGCGCGCACCTTGCCCGCCTCGACGAGCTTCGCCATCGCGCCGACCGTGTCCTCGATGGGGACCTCCTGGTCCACCCGATGCTGGTAGTAGAGATCGATCACGTCGACACCGAGCCGCTGCAGGCTCTTGTCGCAGGCCTCTGCGACATATTCCGGGCGGCCGTTCACACCCATGCCGCCGCCCTCGAGCTGGGTCTGGCCGAACTTGGTCGCCAGCACCACCTTGTCCCGGTAGCCGTCGGCCAACGCGCGCTTGAGCACCTCCTCGTTATGGCCCCAGCCATACATGTCCGAGGAATCCAGGAAGTCGGCGCCCTGGTCGATGGCGTAGCGCACGAACTTGACGTTCTCCTCGTCGTCGGCGGCGCCATAGACGCCCGACAGGGACATGCAGCCCAAGCCCACGGGCAGGCATTCCAGATCGCTCGCGCCGAGCCGGCGCTTCTTCGCATTGCTGATATCGTTCATGAACTCCACTCCCCTTCTGCCCTCGCGGCAGATGCTATCGCGCCGGGCCGCACCCGGCATGGACTGGCGTCAGCATAGCCGCGCCGGGCGCGAGATGCGAGCCACCTGCGCCCCGGAACTCACGCCTGCCTAGCGCTCCAGTTCCGCGTGCCCGCCGGAGCCGAACAGGCGTACCGCGTTGCCGTAGGCGACGGCGCGCCCGACGTCCGGCGGCAGCTGGGTGAGCCAGGTGCGGTGCCGATCGATGATGTCCGCATAGGCGTCCCACTGGGAGGTCACATAGGTGTCCGAGCCGGTCATGAAACGGTCGGGAAACCGCTCGAACAACGCGCGCCACTCGGGATTGATCACGCCGCCCGGGGCGATCTCGAAACCCCGTATGGAAATCTCCGCCCAGAGATTTTCATGGCGCGCCAGCGTCCGCGCGACCACCTCGGGCGGATCCACGAGGCCGGCATGGGCCCAGAGGATGAGCGCATCGGGCGTGTGGCCGAAGATCGCCTCGATCACCTCGGAATCGGCATGGATGTGAAGCATCCGCCCCGCATCGGTGGTCATGCGGGTGACGGCACGCACGATCTCGCTGTCCGCGCCAGTCACCTGATGCAGGTGGAACTCACCGATCCCGGCATAGCGGGCGGGGTCCCATCGCGATGTGAGATACGCCATCGTGTCGGGGTGCCGGTACCAGTTCCCGGAATGAATTTTCCCGCCATAGGGCCGCAGGAAGGGCACCACCAGTCTCGTGCCGCCCTCCTCGAGCAGGGCGAGCGTGTTGTCGTCCGATGTGCTCGACACGAGCGCGCGGGGCACGCCTGCGCTTTCCATCCTGGCGACGATCTCGGACGGGCTGTAGGCGATGGTTGCGTCCTCGTTGTAGTGGACGTGGCCGTCGAAGACCGGCACGGGTGAATCCGCCGACACGATTGCGGGAAACGCCGAGAGAGCCGCGGCCGCAGCAATCCACCCGACAACCTGCTTCGCACGAGATTTCATGGGCCGATCCTGCCGCGCGTGGCTGTCCCGCGCAACGTGGCGTACGTGCTAGATTTCGGCCCGCATTGAGAAGTTCTCCTTCCACATCGGAGGCGCCGTCATGCGCACGTTCCTGATTCCCGGACTGGCCCTGATGGTCTTTGTCGTCGCGCCTGCCCTCGCAGCCGCGCAGGAGACGGTCACCCGGTATGTACGCTTCGCCGAAGGCAACAGCATCGGCCACGGAATCCTCGAAGGCGACACGATTCGGACACTCGACGGCGATCCGATCTCCGGCGGCAACCCCGATGGCGGCACGGTCTCGCTCGACGCGGTCTCCCTTCTGCCTCCGTCGGACGCCGGCAAGGTCTTCGCCGTCGGCATGAACTTCGCGAGTCACATCTCCTCCGCCGCCGACCGACCGCCGCCCCTCTTCCTCAAGCTCCCCTCCTCGCTCACCGGCAGCGGCACCGATGTGCGCCTCATGCCCGATGCCCGGAACGTGCATTTCGAGGGTGAGCTGGTCCTCGTGATCGGGACGCGGGCGCGGAATGTGTCCGAGGCCGACGCCATGGACCATGTGTTCGGCCTGACCGCGGGCAACGACCTGACGGAGAGGAGCTGGCAGGGCCGGGATCTGCAGTGGATGCGGGCCAAGGCGGCCGACGGGTTCGGACCGGTCGGGCCGACACTCGTGACCGGGCTCGACCCGAACAATGTTCTGCTCACGACACGCCTCAACGGCGAAATCGTACAACAGGAAAGCACCAGGAACATGATCCACAAGCCCGCGAAGGTCGTGAGCTATCTGAGCCGATACTTCACGCTTGAGCCGGGCGACATGATCTTCATGGGAACGCCGGGCCGCGCCCTCGACGACGGCGACGTGGTTACGGTCACCATCGACGGAATCGGCACCCTGTCCAACCGGATCGTGCGCTAGCGGCGTGGTCAGCCCTGCCGCACCGCTCGCGACCGGGGCAGCGGCGGCAGGACGATCCGGATGCTTCCGGGATAGCGGTAGGTGAAGCCGGTTCCGATATCGCGCACGAAGCCGACGATCCCCCCCGTAAGGACGTTCCCCAGCAGCCTTGGCTCGAAGCTCGACCGGAGGGTGGCCGTGGTCGTCTCGTACCCGTCGAGCCGGCACTCCACCTCGATGTCGCCATCGTCGCGCGTCACCGCAAATGTCACCGGCGTGCCGCCGATCAGCCGCGTGCGAATGCCGTTGCGCTCCACCGTTCAGCCCGCGCCCGGCGGCTCCGTGATCACCGTCACCTCGTGACTGCGCTCGCTCGCAGCGCCGGCGCAGGCCGCCAGCCCCGTCAGGGAGAGGATCGCGAGAATACGGAACATCGGCATTGAGTATCGGCACTGACAGTGATGCGCGGAATATGCCCACCCCGCCCACAATGGTCCAACAACGTTTTCGCAGCGTACGCTGGGCGGGCAAAACCCCCGGTGGGCCTTGTTCGTCACCCAATCCTTGATAAGCTGGTCCAACACATGACAACCCGGGCTCGGCACACGCCGGGCGGACGTTTCGGAGAGCAAGATGGAAAAGTTTGGTGTTGGCCAGGGCGTGCGCCGCGAGGAAGACCCGCGCCTGTTGCGTGGACGCGGGCTGTTTACCAACGATGTAAACCTTCCCCAGCAGACCTATGCGATCCTGCTGCGCTCTCCCTATGCCCATGCGGAGATCGCCTCAATAGACACGAGCGCTGCCAGGGCCGCCCCGGGCGTACACGGCGTGTTCACCGGCGAGGATGTCGCGGCCGACAATCTGGGCGTGCCCGGCATGCCCGCGAAGTGGAAGCGTCCGGACGGAGAACCGATGAAGTACCGGCCCCAGCCGCCCCTCGCGCTGGGCCGGGTGCGTTATGTCGGAGACCCCGTGGCACTCGTCGTCGCCGATACGCTCGATCAGGCGCGCGACGCCGCGGAACTGATTGAAGTCGATTATCAGGATCTGCCATCGGTCACGAACACAGCGATGACCGTCGAGCCCGACGCCGCCCTGGTGTGGGACGATTCTCCCGACAACATTTCCGGCCAGTACCAGGCCGGCGACGCGGCAGCCGTCGAGGCCGCCTTCGCCAATGCGGCAAAGATCGTGAAACGCCGCTTCGTCATCAGCCGTGTCTTCGCCCAGTATATGGAACCGCGCGGGGCCATTGGCACCTTCGACGAGCATGAGGATCGCTACACCCTGCACGCCGACGTGCAGTATCCCCACCGGGTGCGCCAACTTCTGTCCGAGAAGATTTTCGGTATCCCCGAGCAGGCGATGCGGGTCGTCGCCCGCGACGTCGGCGGAGGTTTCGGCACCAAGGGCTGGCAATATGCCGAACACCGGCTGGTGCTTTGGGCGTCGCGCAAGGTCGGCCGCCCGGTGAAGTGGAACTGTGAGCGCAGCGAGGCGGTCCAGGCCGATGAACATGGCCGCGACAATGTCACCGAGGCCGAGCTCGCCTTCGACGCCGACAACAGGGTGATCGGCCTCAGGGTCAACACGATCGCCAATATCGGCGCCTACCTCTCCGCGATCCGCAACCTGCTGTCCGTCTTCGCCAACGTCGGCACCCTGATCGGGGTCTACGAAATCCCGGCGGCCCACGTGACGGTCCGCACGGTGCATTCGAACACCAACCCCACCGCGCCCTATCGCGGCGCGGGACGCCCGGAGGCGACGTATGTGATCGAGCGCATGTTCGATGAATCCGCGCGCGAACTGGGTGTCGACCCGGCGGAACTCCGCGCCCGGAACATGATTGCCTCAGACGCCATGCCCGTGAAGACGGCGCTCGGCCTCTCCTACGATTGTGGCGCCTTCACCGAAAACCAGGCCAAGGCACTGGAGATGGCCGACTATGCCGGCTTCGCGGCGCGGCGCGCCGACGCGGCGGCCCGGGGCAAGCTGCGCGGCATCGGCATCTCGAACCCGATCGAGCGCGCCGGATCGCCGTCGCCCGATTTTGCGGAGGTCCGATTCAACACCGATGGCAGCGCGACAGTCCTGATGGGCACCAAGAGCCAGGGCCAGGGCCACGAGACCATGTACAAGCAGATTCTCGGCGAACGTCTGGGCCTCGATCCCGCGGACGTCAGGGTCATCGACGGGGACACCGACCGGGTCGCGTTCGGCATCGGCACGATGGGCTCGCGCTCGACGGTGATCGGCGGCTCGGCGCTCTACTATGCGGCCGAGAAGGTCATCGATAAGGCTCGCCAGGTGGCGGCCCACCTGCTGGAGGCGGACGGTGCCGACCTCGAATTCGCCGACGGCGTGTTCACCGTCGCGGGCACCGACAAGACGATCACGCTCAAGGAGGTCGCGAAGGCGTCCTTCCTTCCGGCCAAGCTGCCGGCCGGCGTCGAGCCGGGCCTCTACGAGACAGCGACCTTCTCCCCCGAGGACGACACCTATCCCAACGGCAGCCATGTCTGCGAGGTCGAGATCGATCCCGACACGGGCGTCGTCGAGCCGATCGGATACTGGGTGGTCGATGATGTCGGCGTGATGGTCAACCCGACCATCGTCAAGGGCCAGATCCACGGCGGCATCGCCCAGGGACTGGGCCAGGTTCTGATGGAGCAGGTCGTCTACGACCCGGACAGCGGCCAGCTCCTGAGCGGTTCGTTCATGGACTATGCGATGCCGCGGGCCGACAACCTCCCGGACATCGAGATCGTGGGCAACGGCGTACCGACCCAGCGCAATCCGCTCGGGGTCAAGGGCGCCGGCGAGGCCGGCACGGTCGGCGCACTGCCGGCCATGATGAACGCCATCATGAACGCGCTCGCCGAGGTCGGCGTCGAACATCTCGACATGCCGGCCACCCCGGACCGGGTCTGGCGGGCCATCGCCGCGGCGAAATCGGCCTAGCGGCGGCGCGCCCGGACGACGGCCACGCCGGCGACGACGCCGACGGCCAGCACCACGAACAGATGGTCGATCCCGAACACGGGGTGCCCGGCGCCCGCCTCATGCGCCACGCCGGTGAAATGGGCGAGCGCGGGCGTGGCCGAGACGGTGGCGGCAAGCGTTGCGGCCGCGGTGACGTACTTCTGCATCTTGATCATCCTGTCGTTTGCTTATGAGGCGACGGCCGAGTGGCTCGAAACATCGCCGGATGTATCCTCGAAGCCGCCCGCGGTCAGAATGAACCGGGCGACATCGTCCAGCCCCTGGCCGGACTTGAGGTTCGTGAACAGGAACGGGCGTTCGCCGCGCATCTTGCGGGAATCCCGGTCCATCACATCGAGGTCGGCGCCTACATGGGGCGCCAGGTCGATCTTGTTGATCACCAGCAGGTCGGAGCGGGTTATGCCCGGCCCGCCCTTGCGCGGGATCTTGTCGCCGGCCGAGACGTCGATCACGTAGATCGTGATGTCCGCCAGCTCGGGCGAGAAGGTCGCGGCGAGATTGTCCCCGCCGGACTCGACCAGCACGATGTCGAGCGCGGGAAAGCGCCCCACCATCTCCGCGATCGCGGCCAGGTTGATCGAGGCGTCCTCGCGAATCGCGGTGTGGGGGCAACCGCCGGTTTCCACGCCCATGATCCGCTCCGGCGGCAGCGCGCCCGACCGTGTGAGGAACTGGGCATCCTCCTCGGTGTAGATGTCGTTGGTAATGGCGGCGATGTCGTAGTCGTCGCGCAGCGTCTTGCACAGCGCATCCATCAGCGCGGTCTTGCCGGTGCCGACCGGACCGCCGATACCGACGCGAAAGGGCTTGGTCATGAGCGAAACAACCTCGTGTATTGGGTTTCGTGAATGGCGGAGGCCCAGTCGACCATGACGGTCGCCGAGCCGAGATCTTCGAGCGTACGCGTCCGCGCCAACGCGGCCGCCGCGACAATTACAGGTTCGAGCGTGGCCAGCACATGCAGACCGTCGCTCTGGCCGAGCGGGATCGCGCGCACCCCGGCGGAAACGATGTTCGCGGCGAAGGCGTGCAGATAGGATTCCAGCGCCGGTACGAGCGCGATGTCATGGGCCGCGGCGGCGGCCCCGACCGCGACGGGATAGGCAATCTCGCGGTTTTCGTACGCCGCCAGCGCGATAAGGTCCGTCAGCGCGGGCGCCGGCCAGTGCCGATCGATCGCGGCGATGAACGCGGCGCCCTGGCTCGCAGTCTCGACGCCCAGTTCACGCGTGGGCCGGAGCGCGTCGCCGCGCTCGACCGCCCAGCCGAGTGCGTCCCCGTCATTCTCGGCG
>Ga0181568_10002519_pt1 | contig 16671 bp, 15 predicted proteins | sample 101ome_20_FD_133758 | JGI IMG/M metagenome (GOLD analysis project Ga0181568, IMG submission 133758) | Coastal salt marsh microbial communities from the Groves Creek Marsh, Skidaway Island, Georgia - 101404AT metaG (megahit assembly) | ecosystem: Environmental > Aquatic > Marine > Intertidal... | reverse complement strand
AGGCTCGGGGGACGACGCGCCGGTAACTTCGGGCACCATCACCCCGACGACTTCATCCGCCGCTGTGCTCCACGCATCCGCCCCGACGTCAGCGAGACCTCTCCCCCGCCCATCGACGTCGCGCCCCCCTCGCCGTCAGGTGAGCACCGGGCCGGTCCCCCTGCCACCTCAAGGAGTCACTCCCGCCCGTTCGATTCGAAAGCCCGAGGATCAGGTACCCCCGAGTCGGGGCAACGAGCCAAGTGAGAGCGAAGTACTCCCCTCCGAACCGCTCAATGACGTTCTCGCCGCGATCACGGTGACCGAGGACGGCCGCACCCTGACCGGGCGAACCCGCTCCATGCGACGTCCGGGTACCCGACCACAAGCGCAGTCATCCGAACCGTAATCCCCGCCTACACCGGCTCCGTCCGCGACAACCGCGTCCGCGACATCCTCATCCGATACGCAGCCCGCACCGACACGCGCCCACGAGCACACCCGTATGCCCACCGAGACTTCAAACGACGTGGATGCCGTGAATCCACCAGAGGTCGTTGATGCCGCCGAGACATCTCCACCCGCAGGATCGTTGCCTGCCTCGTCGTCCGTTCCCGCCGTTCCGTCAGATGGTATTCAGCGACGGCCGCGTTCCACCCGCATTCGAGGCTCAGCTCCCGCCGCGGCAACCGCGGCTGCCGCGCACACACCACCAGTCCCGACAGCTGACTCACCACAACCATCGGCCGAGACGTCACCGGCGGACACTTCAGCGACCATGACACCGCCGCGCTCCACTCAGGGCGCTCCCGTGACGACAACGTCTGCGTTACAGCCGTCTGCGTCAAGTTCTTCCGAACAACCGTCGACTGCATCAACTCTGCCCGGAGCGCACGCCACACAAGCACCGGTCGAGCCGCCCGAGATATCCGCACCATCCCCCGAGTCCACTGTTGATGCCGCGACACCAAGCGCCGTGCAATCACCCGCCGTGCAATCAACTGCCCTACCACCGAGCAATGCGCAACAAGAAGACGTGCGTACCGGAGAAGACGTACGTGGAGAAGTCGCAGCCCAAGAAGTCGTAGATCGAGAAGACGCACGACAACCCGCAGACTCGGCCCTTAAGACGACCACGAACGCTGCCCCCGTATCGCGTTCCTCGGTGCCCGGATCACCCAGATCACCGGCATCATCCGAAAATCAATCACCCGGCAGTCAACCGCCGAGTACGCCGCAGACCGTTCCTGTCGCTCGCCCGGCAACCGCACCACCAGCCGATGCGCGGGCCGATGCGCGGGCCGATGCGCCCGTCGATTCACCATCCGACTCAGCAACCGGCACCACCACCGCGCCACCGTCGTCGAACACCCCGGGACCCGAGACGACACCCATGTCGGCGCCGTCTCCGCAAGCGCCGTCTCCGCCGGAATCGACGACACAGAGCCCGAATACCCGCACAGATCCCGCCGCGAGCCGGTCTACCGCGAGCCGATCTGGCGCGAGTTCGGCTGCAGCACCACAGCAAGCTGCAGTCGACAGTGCTCCCCCGTCGACACCTCCCTCCGGCGCATCACACCAGGCGTCCGCACCAGTCCTCTCCGATGCGCCTCTTCAACGCAGAGCAACCGCCACACCTCGCGCCGCAGATGCAGGCGCACGTAAAGACATCCCTGATCCACCTGGCTCATCCGAGCCGTCAACAGTAACTCCACCAGCGGCTCCATCGGCGCCTCAATCTTCTACGACAGCGCCAACCGTCAGCCCGATTCAAGCGTCATCGTCATCGTCATCGCCGTCGTCATCGTCATCGCCGTCGTCATCGTCATCGCCGTCGTCATCGTCATCGCCGTCCACCGACTCGTTCCCATCAGAACAGTCGGACGTATCCATACAGTCGTCAACCTCGGTGGAGTCGTCAGAAACGGAACAGTCTCAAGCCAATCAGCCAAACCCTGCCCTAGCAGGGTCGCCCACAACGATCCCGGTTCCCGCTGACATCAGAGCAGCGGTCGCGGCAACCACGGGGGTGTCTCCCGCAACAGCGTCGGTCGTTCGCGGAGAAGCAGTCAGCAAGAGGGCTCGGGATCTTCAAGCGGATGCCTTCACCCATCGAGGCCACGTTCACCTTCCCGGCACCGCCCCGTTGACGTCCGATCGCCAACGACGACTCCTCGCGCACGAACTCACACACGTCGTCCAGCAAGGAAGCGGCAGACAACTGCCACCTGAACACACCCCAGAGGGTCGACGCCTTGAGCAGAAGGCGCTGGATGTGGAAAGCATGCTGGCAACGGCGTCATCCAACAGCGCCCCCTCACCCAATGTGCCTACGTCGTCACTTCCTACGTCGTCAGTGCCGACGCCGGCCGGCCCACCCGCTATGACTCCACCAGTGACAAATTCGACCGGAGTTGTTCCCGCAGCAAGTCCTGCTTTCGCACCCACACCTACTCCGCCCGGCGGACGTTCACTGGCCGCAGGAGTGCTCCGTGGCGCCACGCCTACCAAGCGCACACCCGTGCCAGGGACAAGGGTGGACGCATCCTCAAGCAGCGACCTGGTGCGTGTTGCCGGTGTTCCGCGCTCGCCGCGTCCTGCTGGCCGTCCACAGCCGAGCAGTGGCCCCGCAGCGACCGCAACACCTGCCGGCCAGTCGACCCCGTCACGGGTAAGCGTCGCGCCAGCATCAGGATTGCAGCCCGTGGCACTTCCCGTTGTTACCTCACAGAACCCCACACCCTCCTCCGAGACTCCGATGGCATCGCCGGAGCCCGACCGGTCCGTAGTGCAGCGAAGGAGAGCACAGGCGGCACCATCGTCAACGCCCGTCCCGCCCACCTCGCCGCCGCCGTCACCGCCTGCAGCCGACCCCGGAGGAATGGCGGGCCAGGAGCCCTCTGACTATCGACGATCTCCGACCAAGCGGGATAACTCCACCCCCGATGACGCGTGGCTCGAGCGCCACGCGGCAGCTCTCTACCCCATCATTCGGCGCCATCTACGGAACGAACTCCTGCGAGACCGCGAACGACGCGGCCGACTCGTGCGGGAGGATTAAGCCATGTCGACCCCTGCGCCCTTCGACTCCGATTACACCGCGACCAACTTCGTCGGCTTCTCGATCAGCGTCGACATTGTCGCATCGGATCAAACGCTCGGTGCCAACTGGCAATCGCTGTCCCTAGGTTCGGTAAGCCTCGGTTCTCAAGACCTTCAGGCCGGGGGCTACAACCGGAGCCGGTTCCAGATGCTGGGGTCACTGGACTACGGCAACGTCACACTGACCCGGCCGTGGACCGCCAATCAGTCCGGATGGATTGCCCAATGGTTCTCTGCAGCGGAAACTTCCGGGCCCTCAACTGTTTCCGTGACCGTCAATTACCTGGATGTTCAGGGATCACTACAACAAGCCACCTACAACTTCCGCAACGCATACCCGGTGTCGTGGACACAACCGGACTTCGTCGCCGTTCCCTCCGCAGAAACGCCGCCACGAATCACCGAGACACTCACGTTCTCTCACTCCGGCTTTGCCGAGAGTGGCAGCCTGGCGTCAGGAATCGACAGCGCCGAATCTGTGCAGCCGTTCAAATTGGTGGTGCTTCCCGGCGGAGTTTCTGGTGTCGCCAGCGCACTGTCTGCCGTCACTAGTTGGACTCCTGGTGGGGACGCTGCCGCGTACATGCCATCGACTGCCCTATCCGCGAAGAACGAAGTGATCGCCAAGACTGCAGGGGCAACACTCGGAGGCTTTCCCGCCATCACCTTCTGGGTTCCCCCCTCAAGCGTCAAAGTCAATAAGGGAGCCACATGGCGGATCAACGATTCACCGTCGGCTGAGGGATCGGGACCGGTGAACTGGCTGGGCACGCAACCCATGACCATCGACTTCGATTTCACCCTGGACGGTGCTCGCGTCGACCAGGGTCAAGGAGGGAACGCCGAAGGAGAAAGCGTCCTACCTGAGGTCGAGCGCCTGATGGCGCTATGCGAAGTTGATGCACTCCTTGCCGCCGTCGGAATCGGAACGGCGCCGCTGGTTGTGCTGTTGTGGGGGAATTTCGTTTCCCCCGTCAGCTACGTCGACAAGGTAGAGACGAACTTCATTCGATTCAACGATCGAGGAGAGCCAACGCGAGCTCAGGGTCATCTCAGCATCACCCAGTACCCAACATCGCTCGACGCCCAAAACCCCACGTCTGGAGGTGACGTTGGGCGACGACAGCTTGAGGTCTACGACGGTGATCAGTTGTCGCACCTAGCCTTTCGGGCTTACCACCAACCCTCGCATTGGCGAGACATTGCCGACGCGAACGGCATCGACGACCCGTTGCGTGTGCGCGCGGGTCGAAGCTTGGTCATTCCCGATAAGTCAACCCTGCCCCGACGCGGTGAATCTGGCCGCCCGGTCTCGACCTCGGGAATCTCATCGTCGCCGAACGGGGCGGGCCGATAGCGATGTCCCTTGCCACTTTGAGCACATCGGATCTGATTCTGCGAGTTTTCGTTGACAGCATTCCTATTCTTCCCGAGTTCTCCAACCAGATACGCCGCGTCGAGGTCGAGTCCCAGGTGAACCTTCCATCGTCATGCGAGATCGAGTTCTCCGATCCAGACTTGACGATCCCTATGGAGTGTGGACTGGAAATCGGCAATTTCGTGGAAGTGCGAGCTGTCACCGGAGACGACGCCGCTGGCGAGGCAATCTTCTTCGGTCAGGTAGAGACGCTCGAGATCCAGTTCGAGAACGCCGGAGGACGTCTCAGCGTCGTGCGCGCGTACGACGCAAGCCACCGACTCCTCCACGGTCAAAAGACCATGGGCTACCCGATGATGAGCTACAGCGAGGTGGCAGAAGTCGTTGGTGCTGAACACGCGATCGTCACCGAAGCTGTCCCACACCCGGTCGTTCACGAGATGGTCGTGCAGGCAAACGAAACCTACTGGGACTTCCTCGTGCGCCTTGCCAAGGAGATCGGGTACGTCGTCAACGTTGCCGTGAACCCTCTGACCGGTACTCCTACGTTGCACTTCGGTCCGACGATGCCCGCCGAGACGGCGCCACCACCCATCGGTATCGACCCTTCCCCGTTGTCCTTCTCTATCGGTGACGACCGCATCATCAACCTCGAAGCGTCGGTTTCCGGATCCGGCATCACAGCAGCTTCCTCGGCTCGCGGGTGGGATCAGTCTCTGGGCCTGCCGTCCCTGGGAGAAGCCCCCACAATGTCGGACACGTCCTTGAACACGGTGCTCCCCGAGGAGCTCGGAGCTGAGCTTGGCGGCGTGAACCAGTTCGTCCGACTCGACAGGTTGGCCGGGAACGAGGCGGCTACCGAAGCGGCTTCGGAAGGCTTGGCGGCACGGCTGTCCGGGGCGTACGCAAACATCGAAATCGAGATGCGCGGCAATCCTTCGATCATGCCCAACCGAGCCATCAGCCTCGCCGATGCCGGCCTGCTGACCGGGGAGTACACGGTCACCTCGAGTATTCACACGTTCGCACCCAACCTGACGGGGTACCGAACATCCTTGGTGTGCTCTGGTCTCGAAGACCGCACACTCGCCGGCCTTCAAGACTCGGCCGTAACGTCCTCGAAGTTGACGGGCGTGTATTCAGCGATCGTCACCGACACCGAGGACCCCGAGGCAATGGGCCGGGTGCTGTTGAGTTTTCCGTGGCTATCGGAAACGTACGTCAGTCCGTGGGCACGGGTCGTGCAGCCTGGAGCCGGGGAGATGCTCGGCTGGCAGATTCTTCCCGAACCCACCGACGAGGTTCTTGTTGCCTTCGAGAACGGGCAGTTGAACTCCCCATATGTCATCGGGGGCCTCTACAGCCAGGACCGCAGAGGGGCAATCCCCTTCGGCGAAATTGTCCAAGGGGCACCCATGATCCGCGCCTACACCTCGCGCGACGGGCATCAACTCATTTTCAACGACAGCCCGGAAAATACCTCGCTCACTATCCAAACCACACTCGGCGCCTCGTGCATGATCCGCCTTTCGCCAGAATCAGGGATCGAGATCATGACCATCGAAGAACAACCCATCATCATCACCAGCGCCTCGGACGTTACGGTGAATTCCGAAGGAGCTGTTCTCGTCAACGCGAGCGATGTCACCATCAACGGCGAGGGGGATGTCTCGGTTTCAGCTGAGGGTGCGCTGGAACTGTCCTCTGCCGGCGAATTGAGTATCGCTGCTTCATCCATCAACGTTGAAGCAAGCGGAGACATCAGTTTGGTCGCACCCGCCGTGGATGTATCCGGCGGCATAGTCAACCTGGGAGCGTGAACGTGACCACGCAGGATTTCGTCGGCAAGGGGATCGCATTCCCCCTTGAACTTGATTCCCAGGGTCGTCTGGGCATGGTCACGGGCGCAGCCAACATCGAACGCTCCATCGCGCTCATCGTCGGGACCGCCTACGGCGAACGTCCGATGCGGCCGGACTTCGGCTGTGGGATCCACGATCTCGTGTTCAACTCCGCATCGCCAGAATTACGGACGCGCATTCAGCTTCTGGTGACCAGCTCACTCGAACGGTGGGAGACCCGGGCTGACATCCTCGGTGTCGATGTCGAATTCCAACAGGACAACACGCTCGCAGAAATAACCGTGAAGTACCGAATCAAGAACTCCTACGACGTGCGCAACCTCCTCGTACCCTTCTATCTGATCCCCGAGCAGGAGGGGTAATGAGCCTTCCATCCCCCAATCTGGACGACCGTGCCTTTCAGGACTTCGTCGACGAGGCGAAACGCCTCCTTCAGCAGCGTGCTCCCGAGTGGACCGACAACAACGTGGCCGACCCCGGAGTCACGCTGATCGAGACCTTCGCCTACATGGTCGACCAATTGGTCTTTAGGCTGAACAAGGTTCCTGAGCTGCACTGGATCAAGTTTCTCGACTTCCTCGGCGAAACGCTTCGACCGCCGGCCGCCGCGTACACGACTATGCAGTTCTCCCTCGCCGTTCCTCAAGACAATGACATCCTCGTTCCTGCCAGCACCGTGATTTCCACGACGCGCCGCGGCGACGGCCCACCCGTGTCCTTCACGACCGACAAAGACCTCACACTCGTCAGTACGTCCATTACCGCCGCACTCACCCAGCCCGCCGGCGGTGCGTTCACGTCGGTCGATATCACCGACCAAACCTCCGAAGACGTCGAGTGCTTCTCCGAGGTTCCCGCAGTCGACGATGCATTCTTCATCGGCCTCAATAAACCCGCGTCTCACTGCATCGTGCGACTCACCGTGGATTCACGTATCGAGGGCATCGGCGTCGATCCGAAGCGACCGCCGCGAGCATTCGACGCGTGGAACGGTCGCTCATGGGAACCGGTGGAATGCTTGATGGACACCACTGGTGGCTTCAACAGGAAGGGCATCATCGAGTTATCCATTGGCGAACAACGGGAAAATTCCCTCAAGGGTGTAGCGGCGGCATGGATCCGAGTTCGGGTTACCACAGCAGACGGTGATCAACCCGAATACAAGGAGTCTCCGAAGATCCGCTCCATGTCCGCAGCAACCATCGGTGGATTCGTGCCAGCGACTCACTGCCAGATCGTGAAGAACGAGATGCTCGGGAGGACGGCTGGGACTCCCGGAGAGGCCTTCACGCTCAACCGCACGCCTCTCATCGCCGGCCAAGACGATCTCATCCTCGAGGTCAGTAGCCCCGATGGCTGGGAACGGTGGACTCGGGTGGAAACCTTCGCGAATCGAGAGCCACAGGAGAAGATCTTCTGTCTCGACAACGTGACCGGTGAATTGCGCTTTGGACCCATCGTTCGCCAGCCCGATGGGTCGACCCGAAGTTACGGCGCTACACCGCCGTCGGGCAGCAACCTTCGCGTACCGGAGTATCGCGCGGGTGGTGGCGTCGCCGGCAATGTGGATGCAGGAGCGCTGCGACTGCTGCGAACCAGCATCCCTTTCATATCCAAGGCGGAGAACATTCATCCCGCCGTGGGCGGCGTCGATCCGGAGACGATCGCTGACCTCAAGGCACGGGCGGCCATCGACCTGCGCGCCCGCAACCGAGCAGTCAGCGCAGCGGACTTCGAACTACTCACCCAGCAAGCATCTCCATCCCTGGTGCGAACTAAGTGTCTGAATGGAGCCGATTTCGGGAGCCCGGGCACCGTCCTGGTTCTCGTCGTTCCTGATATCCAGCCGGGACGCGTTCCCTTCGAGTTGCTTCGTCCTCGCGAGGAAACCCTGGCCAGCGTGAAGAAGTTCATCGATGAGCGGCGCCTGGTGGGAACCACGGTTCGAATCGAGCCTCCCCGCTATATGGGCGTGTCCGTCGCTGCCCGGCTTGCTATCCACTCGCAGGCAGATCAGGAAAAGGTTCTGACAGCGGCAGACGATGCGATCGCAAACTTCCTCCACCCCCTGCACGGTGGCTACGACGGAACGGGGTGGCCTTTCGGTCGTGACGTCTCCGTCGGAGATATCTATAGCGTGCTCCAGCAAGTTCCGGGGCTGATGTACGTGGACGTCGCCCGACTGATTCCTATCGACGCAGTCTCTGGAGCCAGAGCCGAGCCAACAGACAAGATCTCACTGAAGCCGCACGATCTGCTCTACAGCCTGCCGTCGGACTTCGAGGTCGTCCAACAATGACCACGCCATACAGATCCCCCATTGAGCGACAAATGGTCTTCGAGCCAACACAGCGCGCGCTCATTCCCGGATTGCCGAGCCCGTTCCCACTCCGCAACTACGCACCATCCATGCTCGCCGGCGACCGGGTCACCAACTTGTTTCTCGACACCTTCGACGAGGTTCTCGCACCCATCATCTCGACGCTCGATTGCTATCCCGCATATCTCGATGCTGATCTCGCTCCGATGGATTTCATCGACTACATGAGCACCTGGTTGCTGGTGTCGAGCGAACAGGGCTGGACCGACGCGATGAGGCGACAGGCCCTTGCGAATGCTGTGCCGAGGTCTCGCTGGCGCGGCACCACGCAAAGCATCTCTGACCGAGTGACTGAACTCTTCGGGGGCACCTGCAACGTGACGGATTCCGGAGGCGTCACAACGGCCAACCAGTTCGAAGAACCGTCCACCTGGTCCGCGGCCAACCCACCGCAGGTGACGGTCACGTTCACGCCTGACGCAGGATCGAGCGTCACGGAATCTGACATCCGAACTGCACTCCAATCCGTCCTACCCGCGCATGTCGAGCTCGTCGTGACGGTCGCGACGTGACCGAAACACCGTCCAGCATTACCTGCCAACGGTGCGGCACGAGGACAACCTGGACTCCCTACTGTCCCGGTTGCGGGGCGTATCTGGAGTTCGCCGGAGTACCCCCATGGACTCCCCCGGCACCTGACGCCCCCACGCACAAGACTGACTCGGCCGACACTGTTGACTCGACTGAGACTGTTGACTCGACTGACTCCTCGTCCCACTCACCTACGCAGGACAACGAGACACACTCGGACGCTACGCCGACCACAGGCCCGACTCAGGACGGCGTACCGGATGCGGCACACACCAACGACGATCAGGAAGCAGCCACCGAAACATCGACCTCCGATGCGGCCGGTGACGACACGGGGACACTGGGCACGGACGGCGCAACCGGAGCCGACGAGCCCCCACCGCCCAAGGTGCGTCGTGGCAACCCCGATCCCTGGTGGAAGTTGTGGGCGCGACCGATCATCGAGGAACCCCACGAATCAGCGCCCGATGAAGCCCCTACCCAGGATCATGCGCTGGCTGCTGCCTACGACGAGGAGAGCGCCGGGGTCGTTCTTCCCAAGGACGTTCCCGCAGAAATCCAATCGGAGGAACCAGCCAAGGCAATTGCGGTCACCGAGCGAACAATCGCCGTGGGTCAAGGCGGTGGGCTCGGACCGCTCGATGGCACGCCATGTTCACGCTGCGGTTTTCGCAACCTAGCCACGGCTCACTTCTGCGCCCGATGCGGACTTGATTTCGCCGTCGTCGCGCGGGCGACCACGTCGACACAGCAGACCCCGCAGGAGAGCGATACAGCTGAGCGCCCACCTAAACGCACAGACTGGGCGCTCATCGGTTTCATCGCTTTCCTGATAGCTGTCCTGCTGTTCGTGCTGTTGTCACCGAAACCCAATCCCATCTTCACGGCGGTCTCGAATGGTTTTCGCGCGGTCTCCTATTGGGTCGCACCCACCGCTGGAAGGTCTGCTCCCTTCGACGCTATCCAGGCGTCCTCGACCGGGTTTGGCTCACCCGCAACTGCTCTCGCCGGAAACACGACCGCCACGTACTGGGCATCCGCGATTTCACCAAACTTCGGAGCCGGCACCACAATTAATTTCCGACTCGTTGACAACTACACCCTGGACCGGATGTTGATTCAACCGGGAATTCAAAATGGTGTTCTGGATGTCCGGGCCCTGGCTACTCCGGAGCAAATCCGGTTGACCTTTTTCAAAGCTGTCGTGGAGGACGAGGATCCCGCATCAGAGGTCGTCGACGTATCGACTACGGAGACGGACATCTCTGGCGAGTTCGACATCGGCGCTTCAGCCTGCCCGCAACTCCTGCAACCCATCGCAAACACTTCCACCGCGAGTCCTTCTGCCGATCCCTCGGCGAGCGCCTCGGTCTCCTCGTCCGCAAGCCCCGCCGCAAGCCCGTCTGACAGCACGCCGGCAATCTCCACGGTCTCCCCCACACCGAGCCCGACCCCCAGCCCGACTTCCCGTCCAACGACGAGTCCATCGGTGGCTCAGGCAGTGAAGTCACCGTCCATGTCACCATCGATTTCTCCGTCGATTTCTCCGTCGACCTCTCCGAGTGCTGCCTCGCCTACCGGTAGTCCCTCGACAACCAAGGCGAAGGTGGGAAATTGCACCTACGTCGAACAGGGCACCCAACTATTCGAGCTGCCACTGATCATGAACCTTCGTGACTACTCGACCGTTTTGCAATTCCCGAAAGTAGATGCCGCACGCATCGAACTTGAAATTGTCTCGACCTACCGGCCGCGCATCTCAAATCCATACGAACCCACATCCACCCGAGGACAAGTGGCCATCACCAACGTGCTCTTCTATCCGCAGTTCACCCCCGCGGACCTGCTCAATACTGCGTGGAATGTCCGCGGTGCCCCTGAGAGCCCATCGCCGTCACCCTCGACCAGTCCTACCGGTAGCCCATCGGCATCGGCATCGGCATCGGCATCGGCATCGGCATCGGCATCGGCATCGGCAAGCCCCACCTCATCATCGGCTGAGGCTGCAACGAGTTCACCCTCGCCTGCGCCCAGCAATTAAAGGGGAATCGGCACCGTCTTCGGCTCCGACCAAATAGACGATTCCGTCGGTGATGGTGCGGGGCTGGAATCCACTAAGGCCCCCGCGGTGGCATCCCCACTAGCTGTTTCCGACTCACTCGGGGTCGCACTTGCGGATGGAGCCGGACTCGCGGTGTTCGGATCTGCTTCGGCCGCGGACCCGGCATCCGCACTCGCACTTGGACTTGGCGTGGGCGACGCCACGAAGTTCGGGTCTGCCGGAACAGGCGTCAGCGTCGGGGACGGTGACGCACTGGCCTTCTTGGTCTTCTTGCAGAACGTCGCGGAGTACGCAGAGTTCTGATCGCCGGCCTTGCTCCTCATCCGGAAGCAGTATTTGGTTGCGGGCTCAAGATCCTTGACCTCAAGAGCTGTGTCACCGGCTGTTGGGCCCGGAGACACACTGGACCAGCCAGACAGGACCTGGCGTTGGATGTCGAACCCGGAAATCTTGGTGTTCTTGTCGCACGCAACAGCCTCTTGACCCTCGGGCGTCTCCGACGGAAGCATCCACGTGAGTGCCAGCGCCGTGTCGCTCAACTTGTCGGCCATGGGCTCAAAGGGTGGGCACGGAACCGAGGCTGCTGCTTCCGAGGATCCCCCGCTACCACTGCCGCTCCCGCCGCTCCCAGATGCGGCGCTCTTGGCGTCTTCGACTTCTGCTGCGGTCGGCATCACGACACACATCTGCGGTGTGAAGAGAGATTGTGTCTTGTCAGCGGTGGCCAGCAGTCGGTAACAGTTCGCCTGCCCGAGCGTCGTCTTCGTCACAACGAAACGGGCCGTTCCGGATGGCACATCACCCACGTGCGTGCAATCACCGCACGAGGGCGACTCATTGTCGTAGTCGTACACGGTCGAGGTGGGAGACGACACACTCGGGGACGGAGATGAGCTCGGGCTATCCGGAGACGGAGAAGCGGACGGAGAGGGTGAGCCTGTCCCGCCGCCGGCGCCCACAGAAGCCGGCATAAATACAACCGATGATGTGAAGGAGATGGATTGTGATGTTCCGTCCGAGGACGTGGACGTACCGGGGGAACTCAGCGCATTTCCAGCGTCACCAACCGCATACACCGAGTAGCCGGTCGCTCCGGAAACCGCACTCCATCGAAGCAAGATCTGATCTGTCCCCAACTGCTCTGCCGAGAAATTGGCCGGCGTCGCCGGCGGAGTAATGACAACGTCGTCTGATCCCGACAAGGCGAGTCGACTCAAAACGAACGCCGCGATGATCCCGAGAACTGCGAGCAGGAGCACAAGCCTGCCGATGATCCCGAGTCGGAAGCGAATGATCGGCCGTTGAATCACAGTAACTCGTTGCACCGCGGACTGCATGTCCTCCAGCGGCGTCCCCAACGTCACGTCCTTGTTGGGCTCGATGACGGAGAGCATGCTCAAAGTGCGCTGTCGGCCCACTAGATGGAAGGGACCGTTGATGGTCACTCGAGTCCACGATGTCTCTCCCGGAGCGAGCTCGATCAGGGAGTCATCGACCTTGAAACGCAGTCGTCCATCTGGATCCCACAGACGAAGAATGATGCGTACCGTGGTGTTTCCATTGTTCGTGATGCTTGCGTACGTCGACGTCCGACGGCGCATCTCGAGAGTTGTCTTGCTGACATTCAGAGCGGATTCATAGAACGGATCGACGGTGATACTGAGTTCGGCAACAGTGCTTTCGTTCGGGTCGACTTCTGACGTCGCCTTGATACCGATGGGATATGTCTGGGCGCCTACTCGCGATGCACGCGGCGGCTTGATGACGATGGCTGCGGAGTTTTCGTCACCGGGGAATAGGGACAGTTCCGAGGGAACGAGCGATACCCATCCCGAGCCGTTGCCGACAGATGACAGCGAGTAAGTCTCGACTACGGGACCCACGTTGCGGACCGTGACTTTGACGCGCACCGGTTGCCCGGGAGTTGCTGTGACCTCTTCTTGCGCCAACGACACGACGGGCCGTGGAAGGACGCTTCGCTCGGCCACGATGGTGCCCGCAAGCGCATCCTCTCGGAGCCCCACTTCCTCAGAGCCGGTGTCGTCGGAGGCGACGGACGCCGTTGCAGCGGAGCCGGTTGCGTCGGAAGACCCGTCACCTCCCTCACCCGAGGCACCCAGGACCTCGTTCACCCACCGCAGATACTGCTCTTCTCCGCTCTCCGAATCGTTGTCAGGCATCGCTTGTCACCTCCCCACTAGGAGAGTGTGTGAGGGATCCGAAGGACTGCTCGAGGGGAAAGGAGAGACGACCAAGTTTCTGCCACTCACGAGCCGATCCCCAGATGACATGTTCATATTCGACGTGTCGTCCGGCTTCGGCAGCTGCGAAGGCAGCCGATAGGCAGGCGGAACTTATTCCTCCGCCAGACAGCTCCAAAGTCGACAGTGTTCGGAACTGATCATCGGACAGGTGCTGGCCTTGTTGACCCAAGCATGCTCGCCAGATCTTCTCTCGCAGTTCCTGAGTCGGTTCTGGGAAGTCGACGATGCAGTCGAGTCGGCGCGAGAACGCGTCATCGAGGTTCGCGCGAAGGTTGCTCGTCAGGATCGCAAGCCCATCGAAGGACTCCATCCTCTGCAGGAGATAGGCAACTTCGATGTTTGCGTGTCGGTCTCGCGCGTCGCTCACCTGGGAACGCTTCCCGAACAAGGCGTCCGCCTCATCGAACAGCAGCACCCCGTCGAACTGCTCGGCCGCAGTGAAGATCTGCTCGAGTCGCTTTTCGGTCTCCCCGATGTACTTGTCCACCACACTCGACAGGTCGACGTGGAACAACGGAACCCCGAGCTCCCCAGCAAGAGCTTCCGCGGCCATGGTCTTTCCCGTGCCGGACGGCCCGGCGAAGAGGGCGGTGATCCCTCGGCCTCTCGTTCCGCCCGGACGCATCGCCCAGTCGTCGAAGACTCGATCCCTGAGACGAACCCTGCTCAGGAGGTGGGACAACTCCCCTTCCACTTGATCGGGAACGATGACGTGGGAGAGCCGGAAGGTGGGAATCACCGGGCGGGCCAGGGTTCCCATATCCGAGGGTGCCGACGCGCTGATCTTCTCGTTGCCGTGAAGCAATCGCTCGCGTATGTCCTCAGGTTCGAGGCGCTGCAAAGTGTCGACGGGGCGCGGGCTGTCGATCTGTTTGGTGAGGTAGTCCAACCATGCGTCACGGACTGCGGGCGCCGCCACCGGGACGTCAACGATGCGATCGGGGAGAAGGTCCACCGACACGCTCGGACCGGTGATGACGATCACGGGGACGAAACTTTGATCAAGCAACGTGATGACCTCACCGACACGGTCGGCCGCGATTCGACGAGCATCAACGATCATGGGAGTGCACGCCAGGGCGGCTTCCCGAAGGCTCGCGTGCACGGCCTCCCGGCGCTCGGAGGTGTCGTGCGGAAGATCGTGCGCATCCAACATCAACGCCCGGGGATGCCCAGACATGTGCAGGCGATGGTGAGCGATGCACACAGCGCCGGAGCCCTGATGAGACCGCATGCACACGATGGCTGATTCGTGACGTGAGCCCAGCGGAGGAACATCGGGAAACGGTCCAGCATCGGGGAGCAGTTCCCCCGGTATCAGCGGTTCATTACGCCAGGACAACAGGTTGTCCACACGACCGTCGAAACGACCGTCGCCGAGCAGATGCCGCACGAACCGTTCAGAGGCATCCACGATGCGGGTGGGGAGGGGGTGGTCTGGCCTGCGCAATTCGATCAGCCCCATACGACACAGGAAGCCGTCGGCGTCGAAAAAGCGTCGTCCTTCGGGGGACGACGGATCCGAACCGATGAGCCGCAGAGTGGTCGCCACCGACGGGCCGCGGGTGTCCACTTCGTTATTGAGAACAATGAAGAAAGCTTCGAAACGCGGGTCCACGTGGACGGCGGCTGCCACGATCAGGGTGCCTAGTTCCGAGTCCGACAGTCCGCAGAGCATCGCCCAGCGCGTCATGTCATCCGAAAGGTCTGCATCCGAAATGACCAGCCGGGAGTCGACTCCGGCAAGATCGCGCGCGTCCCGGATGACCAGATCCAGCGGGAAAACATGACCCCGACGCTCATCGGGGACGTCGTCGGACCTGCGCGACTCCTCCACCAGAGCGGCCACACGTTCCCCGACGACCGCCAAGAGCGCCCGCACGTGGCTCGCCGCGTGCGGATCCCAAACCTGGGGCGGGGTGGCCATCAGTTCTGATCTCTCCTGCGCGTTCGGATTCCTGCCTCGGGCGCTTCAGGGTCTCGGCCGCGAACCACATCCTGGATCGGATCGTCCGTGCTGGAGACGACAATCTGCGGCGGCACTGTTTGTGGCGGACCGGCAGGTTCTGCAACACCGGCAGCGACGGGGAGACTGACAACGACCGATAGGAACGGGTGATAGTCGGTACCCATCGCCGACCACAATTCGGTAGCGAAGCGGTCGGAGAAGATCTTTCCTCCCACCCTTAGATGGAGGTTGTGGCCTTGCTCGAGCAACGCGGCAAGTTCACCGGCACAAAATCGCTCGGGAATGTAGTCATATTGCACGAGTGCGCGAAGCGCGAGTCCGAGAAGTTGATGATCGTCCTCTGGGCGTGACGCCCAGGCAGTGAGAGCGTATGTGAGGTTGTAGAACCGAAAAGGTTGGCGTCGTGATTCGACGATGCCGTTCTCACCCACTTCTTCGATCAAGGTGGTGGTGCGACGGGACAGGTCTTCACGGATATCAGCCAAGAACAAGTTCAACGTCGGAGCCGTTCGCGCTGCCGCCCACTCCTTCTTCGGGGCATCGAAGGCGACTTTGGCGGCCTGACCACCCAGGCGCTCGGACTCAAGCAGGGCAGCAACAGCTCGGTCGACGTCCGCCAACATGAGCATCTCCTTCGGGGAAGTTGTCGCAACTATGGCAGCCCCAAGGAACCCCCCTGGGGAGGCACGACCGTTGTGCTTGTGAAAATTGTGACGAGAGGGGTCAATGTGGGGCCCAAAAAAGGTTTGAAACGGATATTTCGTACATCCGTGACAAGTAACCGAGCCGTGCCCTAACGTCACCTCCCATGGCCCTCTACACATGCCCCTCATGCGGAATGTCCGTCAACACCACCTGTGGCGCCTGTGACGCCGCCCTCGTCGACGACATTCTCGTCAAAGACGACGGCACGTCCGTGGCGATCTCCGTGTGCCCCAACGGCCACGGCAAGATCAAATCCCCCATGTGCTGCGGCACGGACATGACCTGCACCGTCTGAGAATTACCGCTTGAGCACTACCGCCTGAATCACTGGCCGAAGGCGCGGCCGAATTGCGACGGTTGCGTGCGCGCGCCTACCCCACTTCGTGCAACACCCGCACCGTGGAATCTTCATGGGTGACGCGGAAGGGTTCGAGTTCGT
>Ga0181568_10002517_pt1 | contig 16682 bp, 4 predicted proteins | sample 101ome_20_FD_133758 | JGI IMG/M metagenome (GOLD analysis project Ga0181568, IMG submission 133758) | Coastal salt marsh microbial communities from the Groves Creek Marsh, Skidaway Island, Georgia - 101404AT metaG (megahit assembly) | ecosystem: Environmental > Aquatic > Marine > Intertidal zone... | reverse complement strand
GACACAGAAAGCCAAGATATACATATGGAAGAAAGACCAGTTCACACAGATAGAACTGCAATGAATGAACTTACACCGGAGGATGAATAATGGCAGATACGTGGGCAGTAAACAATGGGGCTGTAAGTTACGGACCACCTAGGAGAGGTAAAGTCAGTAGAGACAGACCTAATCAAGTAAATTCAAAAGTGCCTGCAGGTAAAGTGGCAACTGTTGGTTACGGTGCAGGTCAAGTTGATCCTAGACTGGCAAGGGCAGCCGCAGCAAAAGAAACTCCTCCAGTGGCAAATCCTGCTGCATATGTTGACGGCATAGGTTGGATGCAAAAAGGAAGACCTAGCACAGCAGAAGTTGCTTCACGCAAACAAACTGCTGCACAACCTAATACAAATGTAGTTACATATTCAGGAACAAATCCTGCAACAAATCCTGCTAAAGTTAGAACAAATATTATTGATGCATCTGGCAAAGAAGCAAACATACTTGTTGATAGTTTCTTAAGGATTACAAGGTGGATTAAGCAGTATTTTAGGTTCTGCACTAACAGGGTTATTGGGCAAATTGCCTAGTACAATGCAAAATTTATTAAGTAGTACAGGTCTAACAGGTGCTTTAGGAAGTGTTTTTAGCGGTGCTATTGGAAATGCTTTGAATGGGTTAAGTAATGCACTTGGAAATGCGGTTAGTAAAATTGCAGGAGATTTAGGAGCAGCGATAAGTGGAATACCAGGAATAGGTCCTATATTTGATGGCTTTACAAAAAGTTTAGGTGCTTTTACAAATAACTTAAACGGAGCAATAAAAGGATTACCACCTGAGTTACAAAATGTACTCGCAAATGCTGCATTTAACGTTGGTGCAAATCTTGTAGGCCGTGTGTTAAACAAACCTAGAATTTCTTTAAGAGATTCAAAGCGTATTAGAAATAATTTAGGTTATGCGGAAAATCCTGTTGCATTAGCAAATAACTTAGCTAATTCTGCAGATGCATTGAATCGTAAAACATATGCTACAACCGGAGATAGAGCTTTTGCAGATGTAGCTAGTCAAGCAAAAAAAGTAGCAAAAAAGTTTGGTACTAAGTTAGTTAAGAAAAACAGTTTGTATTATGTTGACAACAATGTTTATGGCGATGCAGGAAATGTAAAACAAGTTGTAGATGGACAATTAAGAATTGTCGGACCTAATGTAAAACAATCGATTCCGCAAAGCAAAAGTGATTCACAAGATGTTCCGATTTGTCACACACATCCGGATTATATACGTGAACATAGTGAATATTACTCTCGAAACAGCGTCAACTTTATACCGTTCAATGATTTACAAACTTGCTTAATTACGTTTAACAATGACTTTCCTGATCGAGAGCCAAGAACTGCTAACTAAAATTAAGGTAAATACGTTATGGCTACAAGTGAAAAACCTTTATATAAAAATGTTACAATTTCGTCACCTAATCAGGAACCACCTGTAACAACTAAACAGTACAGAGGTGTAAGTACTGTGGCTAATCCACGTGGATTTAATCTATATGATTTAGAAATTATCAAACAAGATATCATCAACCACTTTCATATTCGCAAAGGCGAGAAGTTAGAAAATCCAACTTTTGGTACAATTATTTGGGATATACTTTTTGAACCTTTTACTGAAGATTTAAAAGAACTAATAATACAAGATATTACAGATATTATCAATTATGATCCAAGGATTTCTGTAAATAATGTTACTGTAGATTCTTATGAAAGTGGCTTACAAGTAGATTGTTCTTTGACATATGTTCCTTACAGCATAAGCGAAACAATGCGTTTACGATTTGACCAAAACAATGGTTTAGTTTAATATGCGCAGTTTTTGACTTCAGGTAAATACACTATAAAGCGAGGAACGACATATGTCAACAACAGACAGGCAAAATAGACTTCTATTGGCTGAGGATTGGAAAACAATCTATCAGAGTTTCAAATATGCAGATTTCCAAAGTTATGACTTTGACAATCTACGTAGAACAATGATCACTTATATTAGGGAAAACTATCCCGAAGACTTTAACGATTATATCGAGTCTAGTGAATATCTTGCACTGATTGATTTGATTGCATTTTTAGGTCAAAACCTTGCTTTCCGTACAGACCTAAATGCAAGAGAAAATTATATTGAAACAGCAGAGCGTAGAGAAAGCATTCTCCGTTTAGCACGACTAATCAGTTATAATGCAAGCAGAAACACAGCAGCAAATGGATTACTTAAAATTGATAGTGTTAGCACAACTGAAGATGTATTTGATGCAAACAATAACAATTTAAGTGGACAAACTGTGCTGTGGAATGATGCAACCAACAGTGATTGGTATGAGCAGTTTATCAAAATATTAAATGCAGCATTACCTGCAAACTCACGTTTTGGCCGTCCTGTAAAAAAAGCAACAGTTGATGGTATTGTAACTGAACAATATAGATTTAATGGTACAAACACAGACGTACCTTTGTATTCATTTACAAAAACAATTGATAACAAAACTAGAAAATTTGAATTAGTTAGTGCAGGAATTGAAACTTCGGATAATACCATATACGAAGAAGAACCATTTCCTGGTAACAAACTTGCATTTTTATACAGAGATAATGGACAAGGTGCAGGCAGTTCTAACAGTGGATTTTTCTTCTATTTTAGACAAGGAACAATGAACAACAATGTGTTTAGTATTGCTAATCCAGTTCCAAATACAACTGTAAACATTGATACAGACAACGTAAACGAAACAGATGTTTGGCTTTATAAATTAGACTCAAACGGTGACGAACAAGACTTGTGGACAAAAGTAAGTAACCTTGAGGGTAATAACATTGTTTACAATAGTTTAGAAAAAGGCGTTAGAGATATTTACGGAGTTCTTAGCAAAGTTAATGATAGAATTGCTTTAATTTTCAGCGATGGCGTCTTTGGTAATTTACCTAAAGGTGCATTTAAAGTTTATTACAGAACAAGTGCAAACGAGCAATACAAAATTAATCCTAGTGACTTAATTGGTGTACAAATTCAAGTCCCTTATCTAAGTCGAAACGGAACTAATGAAACATTAAATTTAGTTTTAGATTTGACAACACCTGTATCTAATGCTGATGCAACTGAATCAAACGAAAGCATTCAAACAAATGCACCAAGCACATATTACACTCAAAACCGATTGATTACAGGCGAAGATTATAATATTGGTCCTCTAGGTGTTAGTCAGCAAATTATTAAAACAAAATCAGTAAACAGAACCAGCAGCGGTATAAGTCGTTATTATGATTTGCGTGATGCAACTGGAAAATACAGTAATACATTAATGTTTGGAGATGACGGCAGTGTATACACAGAAGATCTTGCGAAAAAATTTAGTTTTGATTTTACAACTAAAACAGATATTGAAGCAGTAATAAACACACAAGTCACAGAAATAATCAAACATACACAAACTAAAAATTTCTATTACAAATATTTTGACAGAAATGCCAGTGTTGCTGATTTGAATTTTGTATGGAATCCGACAACAAATGATACTAATCAAAGTTCGGGTATTTTCCAAGACCAATTCCAAATTCCTGTTGCAGTTAGTAGTTTTACAGCAAGCACAATGCGTTTTGTGGCACCAGGAAGTTTAGTAAAATTCACTGCTCCGATAGGGTCTTGTTTTGACAAAGACAATACTATCCAGGCAAGAACACCAAATACTTTAGGAGATAAATTATATATTTGGACAAAAGTTGTTAGTGTGTTCGAAAATGGCACTGTACAAGATATTGACAGTGATTTAGGTCCTATAATTTTAAATGACAATATTCCTGCTAATTCAATATTATCAGAAATTATTCCAGTGCTTAATACAACAATTGTTGCAGACTCATTATCACAAATGGTTGATCAAGTTTTTGCATATAAAACATTTGGATTAAGATATGATGTTGAAACAACAAATTGGAAAGTTATTACAAACAGTAATTTAGATACAGTAAATGATTTTAGTACAGCAAGAGCTGGAGATGCCACTGGCACTAATCAAGACAGTAGTTGGATATTCTTATTTGAAACTGACGGAGAAACATACACTGTTACCCACAGAGGTTTACGTTATGTATTTGAAAGTGATGAACAAATACGTTTTTACTTTGATGGCAATGATAGAATTTATGACAGTAAAACAGGTCAAATTATTGTAGATACAATTGAGGTTTTAAGTAATAATAATGCACCAGACAGTCTTACTAGTTTTACACAAAATTGGAAATGGCAAGTTATATCTGAATATAGATCAGATGCTGGTTATGTAGACAGTAAAAAATTAGAAGTAGGATTTGTAGACAGCGACAATGATGGTGTAATTGATGATCCTGATTTGTTTACTCAAATTGTTGCACCAGATAATTTGCCTGATACAAAATATATTTTCGCACAAAAAGTTATTCGTAATGATATTGAAACTTATGAATATGCATCAGCATCTGACAATAATATTTTAGTGTATCCAAATGAAGGAGCATTAGGTCCTTACAGTGGATATGGTAGTAGTGCAAAATTCTATATTACCAGTAAAGATGTTTTCAAAGTAATCAACAGTGCAGGCACTGGTTTAGAATTGAATATAGATTGGAAAGCATATAAAGGTAGAGATAAATTAAGATTTAATTATAAACACGCTGCTGCCGAAAACCGCAGAATAGATCCAAGCAGTAGTAATATTATTGATTTGTATTTGTTAACAAAAACCTATGATACTGAATACAGAAAATTCTTAAAAGGTGATGTTACGGAACAACCATTGCCTCCTAGCAGCGATGCACTATATTTAAATTTTGGACAAGATATTAAAAAAATTAAAAGTATATCAGATGAGTTGATTTATCATCCTGTAAAATATAAACCATTGTTTGGCAGTATAGCTGATGCGGATTTACAAGCTACGATAAAAATTGTTAAAAACAGCGGCAGAGTTGTAAACGATAATGATATTAAATCAAGAGTAATTGACAGTATAAACGAATATTTTGCACTAGAAAATTGGGACTTTGGAGAAACTTTTTATTTTAGTGAATTAGCTGCATATGTTATGAAACAAGTATCACCTGATGTTGCAAGTATTGTGCTCGTGCCAAAAAGTGACACACAAGTATTTGGCAGTTTGTATGAAATTGTGTGTGAGAACGATGAAATTTTTGTTAACGCTGCAAGTGTTGCAGATGTTGAAGTTATAGATAGTATTACTGCTGCTAGACTTAAAGCAACAGGTACTGTTGTTACTAGTGATGAGGTTTTGAATACTGGAATTCAAAGTTCAGTAACAAATACATATATTATTACCGAAGGAAATAATTAATAATGTCTTATGATAAAAATCAAAACGAGTACCCTGTTCCAAGTCGTGATGACAGTAAAAGAACAAATGCTGCATTGTTACCAAGATTTTTTCGTACAGATGCAAATAAAAAGTTTATAGGCAGTACATTAGATCAGCTTACATCACCTGGTGTTGTTGAAAAAATAAATGGATTTGTTGGAAGCAGAGAAGCAAAAGCTACAACAACAAATGATTCTTATGTTGAAGACGTATCAAAACATAGACAAGATTATCAACTAGAACCATATACAATTATTGAAGATACATTAGGTAATGTAGAATTTGATGCAGATTATTTAGATTTGCTAGGACAAATTTCTGCTTTCGGAGGCGACACAAGCAATCATGATAAAATGTTTGCGCAAGAATTTTATGCTTGGAATCCGCATATTGATTTTGACAAGTTCACAAACTTCCGTGAATATTATTGGTTACCAAATGGACCACAAGAAGTTCCTGTAAGAGGAACAGGTATTGACGTTGTAAGCACATTAAAAGTCAGACTTGAATATGACGGCGGGGATGCAGCATTTGTATTCACACCCGATGGTGTAACACGAAACAAAGTTTTAACACTGTACAGGGGTCAAACTTATAGATTTGAAGTAGATACTCCGGGCCATCCTTTTGGTATTGCTTTAAGCAGATTAAAAAATGTTCCTTATGCCGACAGCACACAGTATGTAGAAAACCTTTATTTACAAGGTGTAACAATCACAGGCGAGTATGATGATACAGTGGTTGATAGAACCGATTTAGTAGAAACTGGTTTTATTACAAAAGGTGTGTTAGAATTTACTATACCAGGAAATGCACCTAACAATTTATATTATATTAGCCAGAATGATATTAATGTAAGCGGTAATATAAATGTTTTTGACATTGAAGAATCTACAGCAATCAATGTAGAAGATGAAATTATTGGTAAAAAAACTTATAGAACAGCAGACGGTTGGGACTTTACCAACGGAATGAAAATTTATTTTCAAGGAAACGTTACACCAGAATCTTATGCTGAAGGATTGTATTACATTGAAGGTGTAGGAGATTCAATCGAACTTGTTGCAGTTAAAGATTTGCAAGTTCCTGCAATTTTTACACAAGATACACAAGTACCATTTGATATTAATCCCTTTGATAGAGTACCATTTGGAGATGCAGAAAGTTTTGCAGGCACAAAAGATTATGTTTGTATCAATCGTAGAGATAAAAGCAAAAACCCTTGGAGTAGATATAACCGTTGGACACATAAAAGTGTAATCGAAAAGAGTGCAGAAATAAACAATCAGCCAATTGAAATTTTTGAAGATTTACGAGCTCGTAGACCTATTATTGAATTTGAACCAGATCTAAAATTATTCAATCATGGTAACAAAGCAAAAGCAGCAGTTGATTTGATTGATACAACAACAGCAGATGTATTCAGTACAATCGAAGGTAGTGTTGGTTATAACGTTGATGGCGCTGATTTAGCAAATGGTATGCGTATATTGTTTACTGGAGATCCTGATCAACTTGTTAATGGTAAAATATTTCAAGTTAATTTTATAGAACATAACAATAACACTCAAATAAGTTTAACAGAAACAAGCGACACTACACCTTATGAAAATGAAACTGTTTTAATTTTAGATGGTGTTGATAATGCCGGACGTATGTTTTATTATAAAAATAACGCTTGGTATAGATCACAAGATAAAGTTGGTGTAAACCAAGCACCTTTGTTTGATCTTTTTGATAAAGATGGAAACAGTTTAGGAGATGAATCTGTTTATGATAGTACAGAATTTGTAGGAAACAGAATATTTAATTATCGTGTAGGCGAAGGTACTAAAGATACAGAATTAGGATTTCCTTTAACTTATAAGAATTTTGTAAACATAGGTGACATTGTTTTTGATTTTCCACTTTTGAGTAAATCTTATAATTATAAAGTAGACAATGATTTTGTTGCAGTGCCAAGTGATACACTGTTTTTACAAAAATTTAAAAATGAAAAAATAACATATGAAAATGCTTGGCAAAAAGCAGAAGGAAAATCAAAGCAATACGTTGTAAGAAAATTTACAGGCGAAGAATATATTAATAATTTTCCTATTGATGTATTTGACAACAGCGGAACATTATCTGATTTAGATATAAAAGTTTATGTAAACAGCATCTATAAAACTGAAGGTATTGATTATAATTTAGTTACAGTCAACAATATTAAAAGAGTCGTGTTTGTTAATGCATTGAATTTTACCGATGTAGTTGTAATAAAATCTTATAGTGGTGCAACTAAAAATGCAAATGGTTATTATGAAATTCCTTATAACTTTGAACGCAATCCACTTAATGACAACATCACTGATTTTACACTTGGTGAAGTTAATGACCACGTAGAAGGGTTAGTAGGAGAAGTAAAAGGTTACCAAGGTTTACAACCTGGAAGTAGTAACTTACGTGATTTGGGTCCTGTTTATAGTTTTGGAAGAAAATTTATCCAACATAGTGGACCGATAAATTTAGCACTTTACCATTTGGCATCTAAAAATGCAAACATTGTAAAATCTATTAGATATGCTTCAAATGAATATCAAAAGTTCAAAAGGCAATTTATACAAACAGCTACTGATAATGCACCAACTGGCACTGTAAAAGAACAAGTAGATTTTATTTTCAACACAATAAATGCTGATAAAAACACATCTAGTCCTTTCTATAGCACAGATATGGCAGGCACAGGCGGAAGTGTTAAAATAGAATACGAGGTTTTAGATGATAGATTAAAAGTTTATGCGTTAAGTTCTGTGTTTTCTAAAAATATTATTAGTAATTTAACAGTGTATGTTTACATAAACGATCAGCAACTTACACATGATTATGATTATACCTTTACAGATACAGGGTTTGTAGAAATTAAAAAAGATTTTGCTATTGGGGATATAATTAAGATTTACGAATATGCAAATACTGAAGGTAGTTTTATTCCTCCAACACCTACAAAAATTGGTTTATTTCCAGCATATCGTCCAGAAAAATTTCTTGACACAACATATCAAGTAAGATATGATGCCAATGGCAATGAATTACCAAACACAGGTCCGTTAAATGTTATTAGGGGACACGATGGTAGTATTATGGTTGCCTTTGATGATTATAGAGACGACTTAATATTAGAATTTGAAAAAAGAATTTACAACAATATTAAAATTACATACAACGAAGATATTTTTGACATCAATGATATTGTAGGTGGCTTTAGTAGAAATACTGGAGTATCTAAACAAAGCATAGATAATATTATTATTACAGATTTTGTAAAATGGTTAGATGTTGCAAAAGTAGCAGATTATACAGATAATTCTTTTAACAGATTAGGAAATACATTTACCTACAATTATAGTAGAAGTACAAATCTAAAAAATGAAAAATTACCAGGATTTTGGAGAGGTGTATATATTCAAGCATTTGATACCGACAGACCTCATACACATCCTTGGGAAATGTTAGGTTTTGGTTCAGAGCCTTTATGGTGGACTGATGTTTATGGTCCTGCTCCTTATACAAGCAACAATCTTATTTTATGGAATGATTTACAAAACGGTATAGTAAGAGAACCAGGACAACCTGTAAAGGTAAGATCAAAATACGTAAGATCAAATTTATTAAAACATATTCCTGTAAACGAAAATGGGCAACTACTTTCTCCTTTGGAAAGTGGATATGCTCAAAACTTCAGTTTTGCACCACAAAAAAGTATAGCATTTAAATTCGGAGATCATGCGCCAGAAGAAACTGCTTGGAGAAGAAGTAGTGATTATCCTTTTGCATTATTAGTAGCAATGGTTCTATTACGTCCTGCTCATACAATTGGTATAGGCTTTGATAGATCAAGAATTTCAAGAGATATAAGTGGTAATTTAGTTTATACAGATACTAACAAACGTATAAATCTTTCAAACCTTGTGTTTCCAGGAGTAGATTCAGTAATTTCTGGAGGATTAGTACAGTACATTCGATTCTATGTAGGATTAAACACTGAGTTTACATATGACAAATATATTTCGGACGTTAAAAATATTCAAAACAAAATTGGATTTAAATTAGCAGGATATGCAAATAAAGAAAAATTAAAATTAGTTTTAGATAGTAAAACTCCATTAAGCCAAGGAAATGTATTTGTACCTTTTGAAAATTATAATTTAACTTTTAGAAGTTCATCTCCTCAAGAGATTGTGACATATAGTGGTGTCATTGTAGAAAAAACATCTAAAGGTTTTAAAATTAATGGATATGATAAATCACAGCCTTTCTTTTATTATAACAAGTCTATAGAAACAGCCAGTGATCCTAGCGTAAATGTTGGTGGCATAAGTGAAAGTTTTGCTACTTGGAGCGAAAATCAAACTTACATTGCTGGCAAAATTATAAAGTACAATGAAGTATATTACAGAGTAAATGTAAATCATACATCCGAAAATACATTTGATGATACAAAATATACAAGATTACCCCAACTACCTCAAGTAGGTGGAGTAAATGCAACATTTAGGAAAAAGTTTGATACCAATACTTATGTTTTAAACTATGGAACTATTTTACCTGAAATACAAGATGTTGTAGATTTTTTATTAGGATATCAAACTTACTTAATTGAATTAGGATTTAGTTTTGATTATTTTAATAATGCTACTAATGCGGTTGAAAATTGGTCACTTGCTGCTAAAGAATTTTTGTTCTGGTCAACGCAAAATTGGGCAACAAGTAGTATTATCACTCTAAGCCCAGCTGCAAATAATATACAGTTTACAAGAGAATATTATTCTGTTGATAATGTTTTTAATAGTTTTTACAACTATCCTATACTTGATCAAAATGGAAATAAATTAAATAGTGGCTTGTTTAATGTATATAGAGATAATAACAATGGTTTCCAAATAAGTTCAGAAGACAATGGAATTTTCCTAATTAAATTACCATTGATACAAAAAGAACACACTATATTTGTAGACAATACAACTATTTTTAATGATACAATTTATAGTCCTAGTACGGGTTATAGGCAAGAAAGATTAAAAGTAGTAGGTTATAGAACAGATGAATGGAATGGTGGATTAAATATTCCCGGATTTATTTACGATGATGCTAAAGTATCAGAATGGGAATCATATAAAGATTACACAATTGGCGAGCTTGTAAAATTTAAAGAATTTTATTACGCTGCAAATATTACACATACTGGTGTACAAGACTTTGATAATAATTTGTGGACATTGTTACCAGAAAAACCAAATAATGAATTAAAACCTAATTGGGATTATAGAGCAAATCAATTTGCTGATTTTTATGATTTAGATACAGATAATTTTGATGCGGAACAACAACGTCTAGCACAGCATTTAATTGGTTATCAAAAAAGAAATTACCTATCTAATATCATACAGGATGATGTAAGTCAATATAAATTTTATCAAGGCTTTATCCAAGACAAAGGAACATCAAACAGTGTTACTAAACTGTTTGACAAACTAGGCAGTGCTAATCAAGATAGCATTGAACTTTATGAAGAATGGGCATTACGTGTTGGACAATACGGTGCAGTAAAAAGTTTTGATGAAGTTGAATTCCAACTAGATGAAAAGCAATTTAGAATAGAACCACAGTTAATAGAATTAGTAAATCAAGTTGATAGCACAAAAACTGATTTAGTCTATCAATATAAAAAAGCAGATGTTTTAATCGCTCCCGACAATTATGATACAGGTTTATTTTTACCTACATTAGAAGCTGTAACTGAGTATACAAAAACAGGCGGGTATGTAAAATTAGACCAAATTAATTTTATTACAAAAACATATGAAGACATTTTATCTTTAGAGCTACAATCTGTAGATGTAGGATCATATATTTGGGTTCCTAAAAGCGGAACAAGTTGGAATGTATATAAACACGTAATTGCTCCAATAAGTGTTACACTTGTTGAAAAAACAGATCTAGGTTTCAAAATATATTTTAATAAACCTATAACTTTTGCAGAAAATTCTATTATAGGTGTTAACAACATTGATGATGAAGTAAATGGTTTCTGGCTTGTAACAAATATTCAACCAAACACTATAAGTGGTGAAGATTCTACAGTTATAATGCCTAATATTGAAATTGAAACAGATACACCAATAAGCACAGATTTTATCAATATAGAAGATAGTACACTTGGTATTGTAACTGAATTTAATTCTCGTAGAGTAAATGAACTTGTAGACATTAATGCAATCCTAAAAACTTACGATTTAGATAATGATAGAATGTGGGTTGATGATATTTGTAATGGTGTTAGTGGAGTATACGATAATGCTCCTATTAGAAAAAAAATACAAACTATTACTGCACCCGAAGAAAGCAGTTACAAATACGGACGTAGTGTATCTGCAAGTTACAATAACACAATAATGGCCGTAGGTGCTCCTGATTTAGGATACGGAAGAGTTTACATTTATACAAGAAGTAGCGAAGCATTAGATTTTAAATTATCGCAAACATTAGATGCTATCACAACTTATCATGATGACGGAGAATTTGGATCTAGTGTAGATATTTCTGCAGACGGACAATATCTATATGTTGGCGCACCTACAGCAACTAATGTTAAGAGTAGATACTTGGGTGAGTTAGATCCTTTAGACGCATATGTTGCAGGTGATATTGTAAGTAGCAAAGGTGTACTTTGGCAAGCTCTAAGAGATGTAACAGTTGAAAGTAGTACAATAGACTTAGATAGCCAAGATTGGCAAAAAGTAGAAATTATAAAAGCAGATGCAGCAGCATTACCGAGCAAGTATACAAATCAAGGTGTTGTTTACATTTATAAAAAACTTGTTGATAATAACTTTGAATTAGTTGACATTATATTGAGCAGTGCTCCTGGTACAGATGAAAAATTTGGACTCGGTGTAAAAGTTGTGTCTCCTAATGATTTTGATTATCATTTGTATATTAGAAGTTTAGCTGATAATGGTAGAGTATATATCATTACAAACCAAGTAGATAATGATGTTGAATCTTACAGATATAATATTGATGAAAGTTATAGAGGTGAATGGAACACTGTAAGAAAATATATTGAAAATGAAATTGTGTATTACTTAGGTAGTTTGTATCAAGCTAATACACTTGTACCGGCAGGTAATCCCTTTGATTCAAATTTATGGAATCAGCTTGATACTTATGTTGATTATACTGGTTATGTAACATCTGATCTCGACGAAGCAACAGATTTATATAATGAAGATAGTAGTGGTTTTGGATTAGCAAGTGATGTTGGTATCACATATGATATAAGTGAAAATGGTGAAGTGTTAGCATTATCAGGCGTTTTATCTGGTAGTGAATATCGTGTTGCTATATATAGAAAACAAAACAACAGATATGTTTTTGACCAAAATATTGATTCTCCAGTTGACAACGAATTTTTTGGATATAGTATTTCATTAAACAGCAACGGATCTAGATTAGCAATTGGTGCTCCTAATTCAGATGCTGCCGGAATACTTAATGGTAAAGTATACCTATACAAATTACAAAACAGTCAATTTGCATTAGACCAAGAATTATATTCACCTGATGGAGAAAAGAACAACAGATTTGGAGTATATGTTGATTTAGAAGATACACGTCTAGCAGTTACAAGCGAACGTGGTGATACTCAATTTGAAACAACATTTGATTCATACAGCGAATTATTGCCTGGAGCAATCACTTCACTTGGCAGTAGATATGTTAAAGACGACACATCTACACCATTAGAAACTCCTACAACTTTTGACAATTCTACTACACAAATAATTGACGCAGTAAAAGACAATTCGCAAGTATATTTGTATGAAGTTTTGAACGAAACAAAAGACGGAATGATCTATGCTGAAAAATTATTTACAAGTACAGATGTGACACAGGCAAATAGAGCATATGGATATTTGAATAGAAACCACCTGTATATGGTTGCGCCATCTCAACCACTAGATGTTATTTTAGGAGATAGTACTAACAATGTTGGAGTCATACAAGATTTTAGAACTAACATAGGTGCAACAGCTTGGACACTTACTGCCGAAGTTGATAGATATGTCAATCTAGCAAAAGTTAAAGGTGTGTGGTTATACGACAAAACAACAAAAGATTTAATTACATATTTAGATTTTATTGATCCGATTCAAGGACGTATTGCTGGACCAGCAGAGCAAGAAATATCTTACAAATTATATTATGATCCTGCTGTTTATAACACTGGATCGACAAATACAGGATCTGCTGATTTATGGGGCAAAGAACACGTTGGAAAGCTATGGTGGAATATAGATACTGTAAAATGGTATACACCATATCAAGGAGATATACAATATAAATCCAACTATTGGAATCAAATAGTGCCAGGGTTTGATATTGACGTATACGAATGGGTAGAAAGTGAATATCTACCCAGCGAATGGGACAGTATAGCAGATACAACCGAAGGTTTAGCAGATGGTATAAGTGGTTTAAGTTTATACGGCGATGATACATATACAATTACAAACACATATGATGCAATAACAGGTATTGCAGTGCCTAGATATTACTTCTGGGTCAAAGGAAAGACTACTGTTCCAAACACTTATGGCAGAAATATTAGCGCAAATAATGTAGAAAATTTAATTAAAGATCCTGCAGGACAAGGATACAGATATATTAATCTTTTTGACAGTCAAACATTTGCGTTACACAATGTTAAAAATTTAATCAAAGATAAAAATACAGTTTTACATATTGATTATTCAGTTTCTGATAATGAAGAAAATAACATACATAGCGAATACCAATTGTTAACAGAAGGTTTAGCAAGTAGCAAACCTAATACAGACATTGTTGACAAATGGGTAGATAGTCTTGTTGGATACAATGAACAAAATATTCAATTGCCAGATACTAGAGTAAGTATTGCTAGACGTTTTGGTATTTTAAATGAACCAAACCAAAGTATGTTTGTAAACCGTAAAGAAGCACTCAAACAGATTGTTGAGCGTGTAAATGGTGTTTTGAAAGGTTATGTAGTTGTTGATGAGTTTGATATATCACCATTGCAACAAATTGATCCTGCTCCGAGCAAATATAGTCATTTATGGGATACAGAAATAGAAAGTGAAAATTTATTACGTTTTATTGGTACTGCAAAAATTGAACAGGCTGTTCTTACACCGATTATTGAAGACGGTACGATAACTGAAGTACAAATTACAAATGCAGGGCGTGGCTATATTGACAGTAATTATACCAGCGGTGCAACAAGAGATGGCCCAACTGTAACAATTGAAGGCACAGGTTATGGTGCAGAAATTAAAACATACATAAACAACTTAGGACAAGTTACAAGTGTTGAAATCTTAAATGGTGGTAAAAATTATTTAGATAACACAACATTGATTGTACGTCCATTTAGTGTACTTGTTAAAAACGATTCTAGCATAGGTGGTTTCTGGGCAATCTACAACTGGATTGCAAGTACAGGCGAGTGGTTTAGAAATCAAATACAAGATTACGACACTACACTTTATTGGAACTATGAAGATTGGTATGCACAAGGATATAATGCAGAAACAGCAATAAACTTTATTATTCCAGGTGCATATGAATTAGAAAGTTTAGATGACATAATTGGTAGTGTTATTAAAATTGAAACCATAGGCACAGGCGGCTGGTTGTTGTTAGAAAAGATTGACAATCAATCAAATGTTGATTATACTGTAAATTATAAAACTATTGGTAGACAAAATGGTACAATTCAATTTACAACAACATTGTATCAAAACGAATCTGTAGGTTATGATAAGCAAATTTATGACACAAGTTTCTATGATAGAGAACCTACACAAGAAACACGTATTATTTTAAATACGATTCAAAATAATTTGTTTGTAGATCAATTAGAAGTTGAATGGAACAAATTATTCTTCAGTAGTGTAAGATATGCTATTAGTGAACAAATTGATGTAGACTGGATATTCAAATCTAGTTTTGTAACCGCAAAACACAATGTAGGTGAACTTGCGCAAAAAATCACATATCAAAATGATAACTTACCAAATTATCAGGAGTATATCAGTGAGGTAAAACCTTATAGTACAAAGATTAGAGAATATGTAAGTGCTTATGAAAAGATTGAACCAACACAAACCAACGTCACTGATTTTGATTTGCTTCCAAGTTATGATCCTGTGGTAGGAAAGGTTGTACCTGAAGCAATTAAATTTATAAACAATAATTTTGAAAATGTAGACAGCGAAGTTTTAGAATATCCAAAACGTAATTGGTATGATAATGTAGGATTTGAAATCAAAGAATTTGTGATTTACAGTGGCGGAAGCGGATATGTAAACACTGCGAATATCACAGTCGAAGGAGGCGGTGGTCCAACACTTGAAGGTTTTGCTTATCTAAGTGGTGACAGCATTGGTTATATTGAAGTAGATACTGTTGGTGCAAAATATTTCAATACACCTACAGTTACTATTAATGGTGGATTAAATGAAGATGGCGAAGAGGCTATTGTTTATGCTGTTATAGGCAATAACTTAGTGCGTAACACACATATGTTAATGAAATTCGATAGAGTTTCAGGCAATTACTTGTTCACAACTTTAGACGAAACAGAAACATTTGTTGGCAATGGTGGCTTAACAGAATTTAATTTGAAGTGGCCTTTGAGTACTCGTAGTGCAGATATTTCAATTACTGTAGGAGGCGTAGACCAACTAATAAGTGATTTTACAATATCAAACGAATTAGATAAAACAAGAAGTTATGAAAGATACACAGGAAGAATAACTTTTACTAATGCACCTGCAAATAATGCAGAAGTAATTATTAATTATAAAAAATCAACTGACTTGTTGACAGCAGCGGATAGAATTAATTTCTTCTACAATCCAACAACCGGAATGCCAGGTAAAGAATTATCTCAGTTAATGGACGGAGTTGATTATGGTGGAGTTCAAGTTGATAGCATTGGATTTGGAGAAAGTCTAGGTTGGGACTTACAAGGATTTGGCATTGATTTTGATACCTATGATATAAACAATGAAGATGAAATAATTGTTTTAGACGGAAGTACACAAATAGTTAATTTGTCTAAAGTATTAGAATCGGGTGTCACATACAATGTTTATTTAAACAATGTGCGTATTGATGATCCTGCATATCCTGCTACAGGAACTAATCCTAATGCAAAAATGGTATCACCACAAGGTGACGATATTTCATTAACTATATTCTTAGATAGCGATGTGAT